>JFJP01001170.1_pt1 | contig 31237 bp, 23 predicted proteins | sample 431651 | NCBI WGS metagenome assembly JFJP01 (sample SAMN02602958, study PRJNA72255) | Microbial mat metagenome, whole genome shotgun sequencing project. | biome: fresh water; feature: sink hole; material: water; isolation source: purple microbial (photo- and chemosynthetic) mats found in... | reverse complement strand
CACCGCTGCCGAAATCACTTCGATTTGCAGATATTCCTATATCTTTGCAAACCATTTTTGGACTGCAATGTAAATGCAAATGGTATTATCCGTGGCTGGCCATCATCGCGCCCGCCCAGGCTCCGCTCCGGGGCGCGACTCCAGAAGCCGGGCCAATCCGATCGGCTGGCTTGGGAAGCCTGTCGTCCTGTGGCTTGGTTAAGACTTTTGGGCGCTTTGCGCTCTATCGCAAAACAGAGTTGGGGAAAATTTCTTGCCCAATGTTCCAGCGGGTTCTTCAATCCTCCTCAAGGACCCGCACGTAGAGCAGGCTGGGGCAGGTGGGGCATGGTTCGCGGAGCTGGAGGGAGTCGGGGCCTAGGTCGAGCAGGTCGAGCTGGGGCAGGTGGCGGCGGGTGTGCAGGCCGTTGCGGAAGCGGATTCGGAAGCGGGCGGTGGCGGTGGCGGGCAGGATTTCGAAGCGGGTCTCCTCGCCGAGCTCGCCGTCGGGGAAGTCGCGGAAGATGCCCAGGCGCAGGAACTCGATCTGCCAGTTGTCCTGGCCTTGGCCCCGGGGCCGGAAGGCGCTGTCGGTGGTCTGGCGGCTGGCCACGAGCTGCCATTTCCCGAAGAGGAGCTCGAGCTCGGGGCTGGGCAGGTCGAGCTCGGGCTCGCAGGCGGGGGTGGCCAGGAGCAGGGCCAGGGCCAGGAGCCAGGGTCGTGGCGCTGCCGGGCTCATGCCTCGCGGCTTTGGGCGCCGGCCCGCAACTGGTCGATGGCGGGGTGCATGACGCGGAACCAGAGGGGCGGGAGCAGGGCCAGGAGCATCATGCCGGGGTATCCGGTGGGCATCTGGGGGCTTTCGGGGTGGTGGCGCAGGGTCTGGTACTTGCGGTCGGCGCGGTAGTGGTGGTCTGAGTGCCGGGAAAGCTCGAAGAGGATGAGGCGTCCGAGGACGTGGTCGGAGTTCCAGGAATGCAGGGCGGTGACTTTGCCGGGGCGTCCGTCGGGCTCCTTGTCTCGCTGGAGGCCATAGTGCTCGATGTAGTTGACGGTTTCGAGCAGCAGGGCGCCGAAGAGGGCGGCGGCGGCGAATCCGGCGACGGCCTGCCAGGGGAATAGGGCCATGAGCAGGGCGATCCATGCCAGTTGAAGGATCTGCAGGCGGAGCATCTGGTTTTGCCAGCCGAGGGTGGGCTTGCCTTGCTTGCGGAGCCTGTCGGCCTCGATCCGCCAGGCCGAGCGCCAGCCCATGAGGATGGAGCGGAACCAGAAGGCCTGGACCCACTCGCCCCGGCGCGAGGTGGCGGGGTCGTCGAGGGTGGCCACGCGGCGGTGGTGCCCGCGGTTGTGCTCGATGAAGAAGTGGGTGTAGAGGGAGGTCAGGAGCAGGGCCTGGGCCAGGGCCTGCTCGTGGCGGGGCCGCCGGTGTCCGAGCTCGTGGCCGACGTTGATGCCGATGACGCCGCAGGCCAGGCCCAGGGCGATGGTGCGCCCGATCCACTCGGCCGGGCCGAGGCCAGGCTCTTGGATCTGGAAGAGGTAGAGCAGGACCAGGGCGTACTGCGCGGGGACCATGGCGTAGAGCAGCCAGTCGTGCAGGCGGTCCTCCTTGGCCAGCTCCAGCTCGGCCTTTTCCATGTTCTTGGGGTCAGTCGGCAGCAGCAGCTCCAGCAGGGGCACCAGCCCGAAGGCGTAGGCCAGGGGCAGGAAGCTGAGCCAGCCGTGCCCGACAAGGGCCAGGGCCACCAGGGCGGGCAGGATGAAGGCCACCAGGTATTTCAGCGCGCGTGTTCTCATGTGGGTCGTTGGGTTGCCTCCAGGCCTTCGAGCTCGGCCCGGAGTTGTTCGTTCTCATGTTCGAGCAGCTCGATGCGGTCGTGCATCTCGTGGCTTCGGCGCAGGGCCTCCTCCTGGGTGGCCTGCATCTCCTCCATGTTCTGGCGGAGCTCCTCCTCGCGCGAGTGCAGCTCTTCCTGCTGCTGGCGCGAGGCTTCGAGCAGTTGCTGGGTGCGGCGGTTCATGGCGCTGGTGGCCAGGGTCGAGGCGATGTTCTCGGAGACTTTCTCGACGAACTCGATCTTGTGGCTGTCCAGGGGCTTCAGGGAGGCCAGCTCGAGGATGCCGAAGAGCTTGTCTTCGAGCTTGAGGGGGACGATGAGCAGGCTCTCGGGCTTGGTCTTGCCAAAGCCTGAGGCGATCTCGAGGTAGTGGTCGGGCACCTTGGTCATGTGGATGGTCTGCTTCTCGATGGCGCAGGCCCCGACCAGGCCCTCGCCCAGCTCGATGGTCTTGTCGATGAACTTGCGGCGGTTGAAGGCGTAGGTGGCCATGAGCTCGAGGTACTGGCGCTGGTCGCGCTCCCCTTGCCGGAGGACGAACAGCCCGCCCTGGACGGCCCCGATGTACTTGACCAGGTTGCTGACGACCTTCGCGGCGAGCTCCTCGGTGTCGTTGTTGTTCTGTCGGAGGATGTCGCTGAACAGGGCTATCCCCTGGGTGGCCCAGTTGCGGCGGGTCTCCTGGTCGCGCAGGCGGGCCTGCTGCTGCGAGACCTCGAGCAGGCTGTCGCGCATGGAGGCCAGGGCCTCGCCGAGGTCTCCCTTGTCGTTGAAGACGTTGACCTTGGTGTCGAACTTTCCCTGGCCGACCTCCAGGGCGAACTCGCGGGTGTTGTGGAGGTTTTCGATGAGCACGTTGATGGCCTTGGACATCTCGCCGATCTCGTCGCGGGTGGCCAGCTCGCTCTTGGGCGGAAGCTGCCCCTCGCCCAGGCGCATGATGACCTCGCGGAGGTCGCGCAGGGGACGGGAGATGGCCCGGGAGTAGCCCAGGGCCAGCACCAGCAGCAGCCCGACCATGGCCAGGGTGATGGCCACCAGGAAGCGGCGGATGCGGTAGAGCGACGCGAAAGCCTCGTCCTGCTCGACCATGGCCAGCAAGGCCCAGTTGAGGCCGGCGAAGGAGAAGGGCCCGTGCGAGACCAGGACGGCGGTGCCCATGTGGTCGAGGCCCCGGGCGGTGGCCTCCTGCTTGGCCAGGGCGTTCACGACGTAGTCGTTTCGGATCTCCTGCCGGAGGAAGGTGGGCTCGGAGACGCGGTTGGAGTTGCTGCGCATCAGGAAGTCGCTGCCGATGGCCAGCACCTGTCCGGTCTCGCCCAGGCCGCGCCTGGCCTCGAGCACCTGGTCCACCTTCGAGGCCGGGATCTTGAGCACTACCGTGCCCACGAGCTCGCCAGACCGCAGGATGGGCGCCCCCACGAAGGCGAAGGGGTTGCCCGAGATCTGGTAGAGCGAGAAGTCCTCGAGGCTGATGGCACCCGTGGCGGCGACCTTTCGCCAGACGTTGGCCAGGCCAGAGCCGCTGAGCACCCCGGTCTTGAGGTTCTGGCCCAGGTCTTCTTCCTTGAGCACCGAGAAGACCACCTGGCCGTGGCTGTTGACCACCAGCACGTCGTGGTAGCCGTACATCTGGACATAGACCTTGTACGAGTCGATGAAGCGGTTGTAGAGGGTGTTGTAGCCCGAGTTCTGCCGGTCGAAGGCGCCGCTGGTCGAGATGAACTGCTCTTCCATGTACTCCTCCAGGCGCTTGGTCAGGTCTTGGCTGACCTTGGAGCTGGCCAGGACCAGGCCGTCGTCGAAGGCCCGCTCGAAGAGGTCGTTGAGGCTGGTGGTCTTGTTCTCGCGGATGGATTCCATCTGGTCGAAAATCCGTGCCTCGAGGGCCTGGCGCGAGAGGAAATAGGCGCCCAGCCCGGTCAGCAAGACCACCAGCATGCCGGTTGACATGAAGGCGATGACCAGTTTGTCGGACATGCGAAGGTTGTTCCAGAATTTCATGCTTGGTCGGTGTTAGGTGCTCGCTCGTGGCGCCTGGCCGCCACTGGCGCGCCTGCCGGCGCGCGCCTGGGGCCAGCCAGGCCGATTCTCCGCTTGCTACGGGCCTCTAAGCTAATCAAAATGGACCAAAGGGGCAAGCCTTGGAGGCCCTGCCTCGCGAAAACCGCCACGGCCGGGGCCTGGGCGCCCCCGGGGCGGCCAGGCCCGGCCGTGGCGGATGCCATCGGCGGGCGCTCGGGGCGCGTCAGTCTTGGCTCGCGTCCCCTTCGGCTTGGACGATCTGCCGGGCCAGGTCTTCGACCATCGGGAGCGGGAGCTCGGCGTCGTGCCGGAGGCGGATGCTTCCCTTGTGGCACATGCTGGCCACCTTGGCCTTGAGATTGGGCGAGTTGCGGATGGTGGCGAAGATGCCGATGTACTTCCCGAAGACGCCCAGGCTGATCGTGGGCAGGCCCCCGAGCTTGAAGGTGGGGACGCCGAAGGAAAGCTCTTCCTCCCAGTCGGGAGAAGCCGAAAGGATGGACTGTCGGACCGCGAGGAATCTCTGCCGCGGTTGCTCTGGAAGGCCTTCCAGGAATCCTTCCAGGAATTTGGGTTGTTCTTTCATCATGACTTAGGATTTGTTCGCGTTGGGTGCGATTGGGGTGTGAAAAAAATGCCACGAGGGCGGATAAGGCTCAAAGCCCATATTGTTCTTGCAGTTCTTCGATGCTGGGCAGGTGCCTGTGGTGCCACTTGCCGACGATGACCCCTTCCTTGAGCAGGATGAAGCCCGGGTTGGACCTGACCATGGTCTTGAGGGGGATCTCATCGGTGAAGAAGAAGGCGTACTCGAGCTTGGCCATGGCCCGGAGGTCCTCCACGTCCTCGAGCGACTCGGCGCTCAGGGCGTGGAACCGGTGGCCGTTCTCGCGGCAGTAGCGGGCCAGCGCGTTGGCCTCGCGCAGGGCGTCGAGCTTGGCCTTGTCGAAGTCGTAGCTGACCATCCAGAAGGTGAAGCCGGGCTCCCGCAGCATCTGCTCCAGGACGTTCTCGCCCTGCGGGTAGCCCGAGACGGCCTCGTCCTCGATGCTCTCGATGGTGAGGTCCTGGAAGGCCACGGGCAGCTCGAATCCCTTCTTGACCAGCGTGTTGCGCGAATCGACGAAGGTCCATCCGTCGTCGCCCTGCGGGAAGTTCTCGAGGGTGAACTCCTGCTGCTTGCCGTCCTTCTCGTAGATCAGGATGGTCTCATAGACGTCGGGCTGCGCGCCGGGCGGGGGCGTCATGGCCTGGCGGATGTCCACGCCGACCTTGTAGGGGCGGAAGTCGATCAGGGGCAGGCGCGTGGTGTTGTAGGCGCTGAAGCCCAGGAGCGCGGCGGCGGCGCCCGCGAAGAGGTAGCTGTCGGTCCGCTCCGAGACCAGGGGCTTGAAGTCGTCGCGGCGGATGAACAGCAGGGCGGCCAGGGCCAGCAGCACCAGGTTCTTGAAGAAGGTGTCCCAGTTGTCGAGCTTCACGGCGTCGCCGAAGCATCCGCAGTCGTGGACGGCGTCCGTCAGGGCTATCCAGAGGGTCAGGGGCGTGAAGAGCAGCATGAATCCCAGGGCCGCCCAGACGGTCCAGCGGGTCTTGACGTTGAAGAGCATCAGCAGGCCGATGCCCAGCTCGGCGGCGTTCATCAGCAGGGCCAGCGCCAGCGAGAGCGGCTGCATCCAGGGCAGGCCCATGGCCACGAAGTAGTCGTTGAACTTGTAGGCGGTGCCGTAGGGGTCGATTATCTTCACAAATCCGGAGAAAATAAAAACCAGCGCGAAAAGGCTGCGGGCGACGATTTTTAGAATTTGCATCACGGTATTTTTTGAGTTTTTCTAATGGGGCGGGCTTGGTTCTCTTGGCCCGTTGGGGGGATTGCTATAACGCAATCCCGGGCCTGGCATTTTGCGAAAATAGATTTTTTGGTTTGAATGCCCAGCACCCTGCCGCGGATCCTCGCGAAGATAATCTGCCCGAGGCTTGCCCCATGTCGATGCTTTTCGTAAATTTATTGTCCAGAACCAAAAAAAACCGCGATGAAAGTGCAGGGCAAGGATTACAAAACATTGTGGCTGGAAGGCCTGTCCGTGGTCATGATCGACCAGAACCGCCTGCCTTTCAGCTTCGAGCTGAAGCGCCTGGAGACCTGCGCCCAGACCTGCCAGGCCATCCGCGACATGACCGTCCGGGGGGCGGGCGGGGTGGGCGTGGCCGCCGCCTTCGCCATGGCCCAGGCCGCCTTCGAGGCGTCCGGCGCGGAGGGCCTTTCGCGGGCCCGGGCGCTGGTCGAGGGCACCCGGCCCACGGCCCAGAACCTCTTCCACGCCACGGCCCGCGTCTTCGAGGCCGCCCTGCGCTCGCCCCAGGACGCCCTGGCCGAGGCCCTGGCCATCGCCGACGAGGACGCCCGCATGAGCCAGTCCATCGGCGAGCTGGCCCAGGAGCTCATCCCCCGCGAGGCCCGGGTCCTGACCCACTGCAACGCCGGCTGGCTGGCCTTCACCGACCACGGAACCGCCCTCGCGCCCATCTACCGCGCCCAGGCCCTGGGCAAGAACCCCTTCGTCTATGTGGACGAGACCCGCCCCCGCGGCCAGGGCGCCCGCCTGACGGCCTGGGAGCTCGGCCAGCAGGGAGTTCCCCACCAGCTCATCGCCGACAACGCCGCCGCCCTGCTCATGGCCCAGGGCTTGGTGGACCTGGTCATCGTCGGGGCCGACCGTGTCGCGGCCAACGGCGACGTGGCCAACAAGATCGGAACCTTGGAGAAGGCCCTGGCCGCCAAGTATTTCGGCATCCCCTTCTACGTGGCCGCCCCCACTTCCACCCTCGACATGCTGTGCCCCGACGGAAAGGCCATCCCCATCGAGTACCGGTCGGAGGACGAGCTGCTCTGGCAGTCGGGCCCCGACGCCGACGGGCAGTGGCACACCGTCCGCGTGGCCGCGCCCGGCACCCCGGCCCTCAATCCCGCGTTCGACGTTACACCCGCCGCCCTGGTTACGGCCATCATCACCGAAAAAGGCATCTTCGCCCCCCAACAGATGGACCAGGCCGCCCGCTGAGGCGGCAGGCCCGCGCATCCCCCCCACCCCCGACACCGATGGAAGACAACTTTTGGCACAACGCGCTCTCCAGCATTTTCCACAACCAGGACAAAGAGGCTTCCGTGGAGAGGAGCCTGCTGTTCGCGCTCCTGGATTCCTTGCCCCATCCTGTCTTCGTCAAGGACCTGCGGTCGCGCTACCTGGCGGGCAACGCTGCCTTCCTGCGGCTGGTGGGCCTGCCCGACGCCAAGAAGCTGGCCCGGGCCACCGACCACAAGATGCCCTGGAGGCACCTGGCCACCCAGCTCGAGGCCGAGGAGAAGCTGCTCACCAGCGGGCTGGTGCCCGATTTCCCCCGCGAGCTCGACTTCGACGGCCACCGGCTGATGCTCAGCCGGAAGGTGCTCGGGCTGGGGCCGGGCACCGAGGCCCTTGGCCTGCTCGGCAGCCTGGCCGTGGCGGCGGCCGCGGATCCTCCGGGGGCCGACTTCGCCCGGCAGTTGGCGCAGGTCCTGCCCCTGCCGGCGCTGGCCTACGACGCGCGCGGGCAGATCGTCGCCTGGAACGCCAGTTGCCAGAACGTGACCGGCATGGCGGCCCCGGAGCAGCTCGAGGCCTTCCTGGGCCTGGCCGAGTTCGACGGTCGCCAGCCTCTGCCCAGCCTCGACGAGCTCACCCACCTGGGCGCGGCGCCCCGCGAGTTCGCCACCGTGCTGCACGTGCCGGGCAACCCCGACGGCCTGCTCTCGTGGACGGCCCTGGCCGACCACTCGCGGCCCGGGCAGCCGCTCTTCTGGGTCATCGGCCGGCAGCCCATCTTCGCGACTTCCTCCGGGCAGGACCTCATGGCCATGAACCGCGAGCTCGAGCAGCGCGTCGAGGAGCGGACGCTCGAGCTCAAGATCGCCAAGGAGCGGGCCGAGGAGTCGGACCGCCTCAAGACCGCCTTCCTCTCGAACATGAGCCACGAGATCCGCACCCCGATGAACGCCATCATCGGATTCGCCAACCTGCTCGACGACGACCACCTCCTGCCCGAGCAGAAGCGGCTCTACATCCAGTACATCAACACCAGCAGCAACAGCCTGCTCAACCTGCTCAACGACATCATCAACATCGCCCAGATCGAGGCCGAGCAGATCGAGCTGGAGCGCAAGCCCTTCGACCTGGGGACCATGTTCGAGCAGATCTACCACACCTACCGGCACGAGGTGGACCGGCTCAAGGGCGGCAAGGTGGCCCTGATGCTGGACGTGGCCCCGGGCCAGCCCCTGGTCCTGAACTCCGACCGCGAGCGCCTGGTCCAGGTCCTGACGCACCTGCTCAACAACGCGCTCAAGTTCACCGACTCGGGCACCATCGAGTTCGGCTACACCCTGCTCTCGCGCGAGCTGGTCCAGATCTACGTCCGCGACACGGGCATCGGCATCCCCGAGACCAAGCTCGACATGATCTTCGGGCAGTTCAACAAGGTGGACGGCCGGGCCGACAAGCTCTACGGCGGGGCCGGCCTGGGGCTTTCCATCTGCAAGAAGATCGTGGGCCTGCTCAAGGGCGAGATCTGGGCCGAGTCCATCCCCGGCAAGGGGAGCATCTTCTACTTCACGCACCCCCTGCACGACGAGGTCTCCAAGCGCTTCGTGCCCGCGCCCGCGCCCGCGCTCGACCTCAGCGGCAAGACCATCCTGGTGGCCGAGGACGTGGACGTCAACTTCTTCTACCTGGAGGAGCTGCTGGCCGACTCGCAGGCCAAGATCCTCTGGGCCAAGGACGGGCGCCAGGCCGTGGAGATGTGCCTGCGCAAGAAGATCGACCTGGTGCTCATGGACGTGCAGATGCCCGTGATGAACGGCTACGAGGCCACCCGCCGCATCAAGGAGGCCCTGCCCGACCTGCCCATCATCATCGAGACGGCCTACGCCACCAAGTCGGAGCAGGAGCGCAGCATGGCCATCGGGGCCGACGACTACGTGGCCAAGCCCATCCACCAGGCCACCCTGATGCGCAAGATAGCCAAGCTCATGGAAGGCCGCTGAGGACGCCGGCAGGCCAGGACTCCCGTTTTTTCGGCAGATCGATCCCCGCCCCGGGAGGGCTTTGGCCAGATTTGCTATATTTGCTAACGACTAATCCCATTCCGCCATGAGCTGGACCAACAAACTCAAAGGCCTTTTCATCGTGCCTGTCGAAGACCCGGCCGCGCCAAAGCCCAAGAACGAGCCCCCGAAAGCGGAGGCCAAGCCTGCCGAGAAGCCCCTGGACAGGCCCCAGTCGGTCTTCGGCGGCGGGGCCTCGACGCCCGTGGGCGGCACCACCTCCCCGCTGGGCGGCGGCTCCGAAGGCCCGCAGAAAGTCGCCGGAGCAGCCGGTGCCTTCAACCAGAAGATTTTCGACTCGCTGGTCAAGGCCATCGAGGCGGCCAACCTGCCGGGCGAGGACTACCTGGAGTACGTCCAGGCCTACAACGCCATGGCCAACATCCCCCTGGACGACAAGGTCAAGGTGCAGACCGTGCTGGCCACCCTTTCCACCAAGGGCCTGACCCTGCAGAAGGTGCTGGAAAGCGCCGACTACTACGCCCAGATCCTCCAGAACGAGAAGGACAAGTTCAACAGCGCGCTGAACAGCCAGACCGACGGGCAGGTCAACTCCAAGCGCGAGGGCATGAAGAAGCTCGAGCGCCAGATCGTGGAGAAGGAGCAGGCCATCAAGACCCTCCAGGTCGAGATTGAAGAGTGCCGCGCGCAGATCCATGGACTCAACCAGGAAATCGTCGAGGCCGAGGGCAAGATAGCCCAGACCGTCGGCAGCTTCAACACCACCTACGACGCCGTGCTGGGCCAAATCAAGTCCAACCTCCAAAAAATCAAGGCCGTCTCGGCTTGAGGCCCGCGGTCGCAAACCCAACCACCATGCTCAACACCAACAACGCACAAACCAAGAGCTTCTGGAAGCGCCCCGAGGGGGTGACCGGCACCATCTTCCTGGTGGCCCTGGCCATCCTGGCCTTCGTCTTCTGGGGAACCATCGTCGGATGGGTGGCCCTGGTCTTGCAGAACACCCTGACGGCGATCCTCTCGCTGGTGGGCATCGGCATCGTGCTCTACGTGCTGCTCGACCCCCAGATGCGCACCCTGGTATGGTACATGTACAAGAGCGCCATGCGCTGGATCACCGGCCTGTTCGTGCAGATCGACCCCATCGGCATCCTCGAGAACTACGTGGCCTACCTCTACAAGAACCTGAGCGAGATGGACAACCACATCGCCAAGCTCAAGGGCCAGATGGCCAAGATGAAGGCCGTGATGGACAAGAACAAGGCCGAGATGGGCGAGGCCATGCGCGTGGCCGAGGTCGCCAAGAAGCAGGGCAAGATGGAGCTCGTGACCATCAACACCCGCCAGTTCGGGCGGCTCAAGGAGGCCAACGAGCGCTACGACGTCCTCTTCAAGAAGATGGAGGTCCTCTACAAGGTGCTCAGCAAGATCCACAAGAACTCGGGCTACCTCATCCAGGACATCGAGAACGAAGTGCGCCTGCGCAAGCAGGAGCGCGAGGCCATACAGGCCGGGCACTCGGCCATGCGCCGGGCCATGGGCATCATCAAGGGCGACCCCGACAAGAAGATGGTCTTCGACATGGCCATGGAGAGCATCGTGGACGACGTGAGCACCAAGATCGGGGAGATGGAGCGCTTCATCGAGGTCTCCGGCAGCTTCATCGACAGCGTGGACCTCCAGAACGGCGTTTACGAGCAGGACGGCCTGGCCCTGCTCGAGAAGATGGAGAAGGACGGCGGGCTTTCCTTCCTGCTGGCCGACATCGAGAGCAGCACCCCGGCCTCCAACCAGGCCGCCGCCAACAAGGACAAGGGCAAGGACATCGGCAGCGTGAGCGACTACTCCGACCTGTTCAACTGAGCCCCGCGCGCCCTGCCCGCGAATTTCACGGCCCCCGTCCGCCACCGCGCGGGCGGGGGCTTCCGCTTTTGCGCCCGGCCCGGCCCGGCGCGTTCGGCAAATCGTGGAAAACGCGTATCTTTAGGAGGCTAAGCGCAAGCGGCTCATTTGTCTAACCTACAAACATGGAAATGGAAAACATCCTGCTCAAATACATGAGCGAGCGCTTCGGCAAGGCCAGCGCCGCGCGCGAGGCCCAGCCGGGGCCTTTCATCACCCTGTCGCGCCAGTTCGGCTGCCCCGCCCGCGAGGTCTCCGACCTGCTCAAGAAGCGCCTGTTCGAGCTGTCGGCCGGAAGCCGCGCCTGGGACCTGCTCAACAAGGAGATCCTCACGGCCTCCGCCGAGAAGCTCAGCCTGCACCCCAAGGACCTCGAGGACTTCTACCAGTACCACGACCGCACGGCCATCGACGACATCCTGGCGTCCATGTCGGCCGGCAAGCACTACCGCTCCGAGAAGGCCATCAAGGAGACCCTCCGCGACACCCTGCTCAGCTTCGCCCGCCGCGGGCACGCCATCCTGGTGGGCCGGGGGGCCGTGGCCATCACGCACGACATCCCCAACGGCCTGCACGTCAAGCTGCAAGCCCCCGAGGCCTGGCGCGTCGAAAGGGTCAAGAGCCTCCGGGGCCTGACCCTGGCCGAGGCCCGCGAGAGCGTCCGCGAGAACGACGCCAAGCGCCAGGCCCTGCGCGACGAGTTCTGGGGCAAGCCGCTGGACGACATGGCCTTCGACCTGGTGCTCAACTGCCAGGGGCTTGGCACCGAGGCCCTTGTCGAGACCATCCTGGCCGCGGCCAAGGGCAAGGGCATCCTGGCCAAGCCCTAGCCCGATACGCGACAGCACGCTTTTCCACGAGCCAAAACCGAACCCAGCGCCATGAAAATACTCGTGACCGGTACCAATGGGCTTGTCGGCCAGAAGATCATCCGGCAGCTCGCCGCGATGCCCGACGTCCTGGCCATTTCCTCGTCCAGGGGCAAGAACATCTCCTTCCGGGCCGACAACGTCCTGTTCGAGATGCTCGACATCACCCAGGAATCCCAAATCGCCGCGGCTTTCGAGAAGCACCGCCCCGACGTGGTCGTCAACGCCGCGGGCATGACCCAGCCCGACGCCTGCCAGAGCAGCCGCAGCACCTGCTGGCGCATCAACGTCGAGGCCGTGCGCAAGCTGGCGGAGGCCGCCCACAAGCATGGCGCGCACCTGGTCCAGATGTCCACCGACTTCGTCTTCGACGGCACGCGGCCCCCCTACGCCGAGGCCGACCTCCCGAATCCGGTCAACTACTACGGGACCTGCAACTGGGAGGCCGAGAAGCTCCTCCACGAGAGCCTTGAGGCGTACTCCATCGTCCGCACCGTGCAGGTCTTCGGCTACGAGCAGCAGCTCAGCCGCACCAACCTCATGATGCTGGTGGTCAACAACCTGCGCCAGGGCAAGCCCGTCCGGCTGGTCAAGGACCAGTTCCGCACGCCCACCTTGGCCGAAGACCTGGCCTGGGCCGTGGCGCGGCTGGCCCTCCGGCGCTCGCGGGGCGTCTTCCACGTCAGCGGGCAGGAGTACCTGAGCATCTACGAGTTCGGCATCCTGGTGGCCAAGGCGTTCTACCTCGACACCAACCTGGTCCACCCCGTCAGCTCGCTGGAGCTGAACCAGAGCGCCCTCCGCCCGCCCCGGACGGCCTTCGACCTTTCGAAGGCCAGCGCCGAGCTGGGATTCCGCCCCACGCCCCTGGCCGACGCCCTCGCGATGGTGCGCCAGCAGATGCCGCTGGGCTAGTTGCCCCGTGGGCCGAAGATTCGCTCCGCGCGTCCCCAACCCCAACTCCCCCTATGCCCGCGAGAATATTCTTGACCATCAGCCTTTTGCTGGCCTCCTCCTGGGGATGGGCCCAGAATTTCCGCTATACCTACTATTCCAAGATCAACGGGCTGCAAAGCGAGCTCACCAAGGCCATCGCCCTGGACACCCTCGGCTTCCTCTGGCTGGCCACCGACGAGGGCCTGTTCCGCTTCGATGGGAGCCGGTTCAACCAGTACCTCGACGATCTGCCGAGCAACTACGTCAAGAGCCTGCTGCTGACCCGCGAGGGCGGGCTGCTGGCCACCACCGACATGGGCCTGGTCCGGGTGGACTACCGGGCCGGAGCGCCCCGTTTCGCGACCCTGGTGGAAGGCGGGGTGCAGCGCGAGGACAGCGCCCGGCTCTGGTTTCCCAAGCAGATGTTCGAGGACAGCCGCGGCCAGCTCTGGCTGACCGACAACCACGCGGTTTACCTGCGCCAGGGCGAAGGCTTCCGGCGCTTCGCCTTTGGCCCCGGCAACGCCACCGAGGACTACCAGCGCTCGTTCAGCTTTTTCGAGGACGGGCAGGGCAACTTCTTCGCGGTCTCGGAGCCGGGAAACCTCTTCATCCTGCGCGGGCCAGAGCTGGCCTTCGAGCCCGTCGCCGGCCAGCCCGACTTCGGGCGGGTGGACTGCGCCATCAGGCTGGAGCCGGGAAAGGTGCTGGTGGCAGCGTCCAAGGGCCTGTTCGAGCTTCGGCTGGCGTCCGACGGAGGCATCCTGGAGCAGCGCGTGCTGGCCCAGGGCCTCGACCTCTCCTCGATGGTGCTCGACCACCGGGGCCGCCTGCTGCTGGGCAGTTGGACCCAGGGGCTCTTCCTGGGGCGGTTTTTCGACGGCGGGCTGCTGGTCGAGCCGCTGGAGGCTTTCCAGTGGGGCAACGTCAACAACATCAGCCTCGGCGGGGCGGGCGAGATCTGGGTGGCCACCGACAACGGCGTGGCCCTGCTGCAAGACAAGCTCTTCGAGCATTTCGCCCCGGGGGAGTGCTCGGGCTTCGTCTATGGCTTCGCCGCCGGGCCGGAGGGCTCGATGCTGATGAGCGTGGGCGAGCGGGTCTTCCGGAGGGGCGCGGGCGACGAGCTGGAGCTGCTGCTTGAGACGCCCGGGCGGCACACCCACGCCCTGGCCTGGTCCGAGCAGGGCCTCTGGACGGGCGACGGCCAGGGCTTCGTCCGCCTGTGGAAGGACGGGGCGATGCTGGCCGAGCACGACTTCTCCGGGCAGGGCCTGGAGATCGTCGATCTGGCCCTGGACCGCCAGGGCGGGCTCTGGGTCTGCCAGAACGACGGCAAGGGCCTGGCCTACCGGGGGCCGGATGGGCGGTGGAAGCGCTACGGGCCCGCGCAGGGCGTGCCCAGCGAGTGCCTGGTCGTGCGCTTCGGGCCCGACGGGCGGATGTGGGCCGGCAGCAAGGATGGCGCCTACCTGCTGGGCTACGAGCCGCAGTCCGACAGCTTCCGCGACCAGAGCCTGCCCTTCGCGTTCGGCTCGCGGCAGGACATCAAGGTCAACGACCTGGACATCGACCCCAGCGGGACGCTGTGGCTCTCGACCAACTTCGGCCTGCTCCGCGTGCGGCAGGGCGAGCTGGAGCGGGTCGAGCTGGCCGAGCTGACCGCCAGCGAGATCAAGGCCTTCGAGCAGGACGAGAACGGCTTCTACTGGCTGGCCACCAGCCAGGGCCTGGCCAAGTTCGCCCAGGGCGAGGCCCTCATCTTCGACGACAAGAACGGGCTTCCTTCCAAGATCATCCACTTCAAGGGCATCTTCATCGACTCGAAGCGCGACATCTGGCTGGCCACGCTGAACGGCCCCGCCCGCTCGAGCCTGCTGCACCTGCCCCGGGCCACGCCGCGGCCCATCTTCCTCCAGGTGGAGATCGGCGGCAAGGACTACATCAACGAGGCCCTTCCCACGGACATCCTATCGACCGACTACCTGGCCCTGGCCTTCGTCTCGGCCAGCTACCCCTCGCAGTTCCTGGCCTACCAGTACCGGATGCTGGGCCGCGACACCCTCTGGCGCGACCTGGGCAACCGCGGGTCCCTGCTGCTGGCCAAGCTGGAGCCGGGCGACTACCGCCTGCAGATCCGGGCCAAGCAGATCGGCAACCACCTCTGGAGCCAGGCCCTGGAGATGCCTCTGGAGGTGCGGCTTCCCTTCTACCAGACGGTCTGGTTCTGGGCCCTGAACCTGATTCTGGGCGTGCTGTTCACCTGGGCCATGGTGCGCTGGAGGCTGCGCTCGGTGCTGCGCTACCAGCAGGAGCTCGAGGCCAAGGTCAGCGCCCGCACGCACGAGGTCCTGGTGCAGAAGGAGGAGCTCCAGGCCCAGCACGAGGAGGTCGTCAAGCAGCGCGACAAGATCGCGAGCCAGAACCACCACATCGTGGCCAGCATCAACTACGCCCGCCGCATCCAGACGGCCATGCTGCCCAGCAAGACGGCGCTCAACAAGGTATTCCCCGAGCATTTCGTGCTCTACCGCCCCCGCGACGTGGTCAGCGGCGACTTCTTCTGGATGGCCCAGGTCTATGACAAGGTGGCCGTGGCCGTGGCCGACTGCACCGGGCACGGGGTGCCGGGCGCCTTCATGAGCATGCTCGGCATCGCCTTCCTGAACGAGATCCTGGGCAAGAACGTCCAGCGCGAGGGCCAGCTCACGCTCCTTGCGGGGGAGTTCCTCCAGCAACTGCGCGACAACATCAAGAAGGCCCTCAACCAGACCGGCGACCAGAGCGAGAACCAGGACGGCATGGACATGGCCCTGGTGGTCTTCGACCTGCAGCAGCGCAAGATGCAGTACGCGGGGGCCTTCAACCCGGCCCTGGTGTTCCGCGCGGGAGGGATGCGAGAGCTGAAGGCCGATGCCATGCCCATCGGCATCTACCGCAAGGAGAAGCCCAAGTTCACCAACCACACCCTCGACCTCCAGGAAGGCGACCGGGTTTACCTGTTCTCGGACGGCTACCTCGACCAGTTCGGTGGGCCTGGCGAGCGCAAGTTCATGGCCAAGCGCTTCCGCGAGACCCTCGAGCGGGCCCAGGCCCTGCCCATGCGCGACCAGCACGACCACCTGGAGGACGAGCTGGACCGCTGGCGCGGCGCGAACCCGCAGATCGACGACATCCTGGTCATGGGCCTCGAGGTCCGCTTCGCCGGCTTGCGCTTCGAGTCGGTCAAGACCAACCAGTGGGGGAAGCACACCTTCCTGGCCGTGGACGACCAGGAGTTCAACCTGATCACCCTGCAGGCCACGCTCGAGCTGGAGACCGGCTGCCAGGTGGAGCTCTGCATGAACGGCCAAGAGGCCCTGGACCGGCTGGAGCGCGGCCCCCTGCCCTCGCTGGTGCTCATGGACCTGGACATGCCCGTCATGGACGGCTACGCGGCCACCCGCGCCATCAAGGCCCGGTGGCCGCGCCTGCCCGTGGTGGTGCTCACGGCCCAGACCGACTTCACCCAGAAGGAGAAGGCCTTCGACGCCGGATGCGACGACTACATCACCAAGCCCATCAACGCCAAGGAGATGCTGGCCACCATCGCCAAGCGCCTGCCGAGTTGAGCCCGGCTTGGCGTATCTTCGCCGCATGGATTCGCAACCCGCCTTGATCGAGTACCGCGGCGTCTGCCTGAGCTTCGGCCCTGAGCGCCTCTACCAGGACTTCGACCTCAGGCTGGAGGCCGTCGCCGACGGGCGTCCGTCCATCCTGGCCCTCCTGGGCCGCTCGGGGGCCGGCAAGAGCACCCTGCTCCGGCTGGCCGCCGGCCTGCAGCTCCCCGACGCGGGCCAGGTGCTGCTCTGGGGCAAGCCCCGCGGGCCGGACGACCGGCTGAGCATGGTGTTCCAGCAGTATTCTTCCTTCCCTTGGAAAACCGTGCTGCAGAATGTCGAGCTGGGCCTCGAGTTCCGCGGGTTCCCCCGGGAGGAGCGCCGCGGGAAGGCCTTGGCCATCCTCGAGGCGGTGGGGCTCGCGGAACACGCCCACACCTTCGCCAAGCTGGGCAACCTCTCCGGGGGCCAGATGCAGCGGGTGGCCATCGCCCGCAGCCTGGTGGGCCAGCATCCGCTGGTGCTGCTCGACGAGCCCTTCGGGGCGCTGGACGTGCGCGCCCGCCTCGACATGCAGCGCTTGCTGCTGGGGCTTTCGCGGAGCCAGCCGTCGCACTTCGTGCTGGTGACGCACAGCGTCTCGGAGGCCGTCTTCCTGGCCGACCGCATCCTGCTGCTGGGCGGCAGGCCCGCCCAGGTGGTGCAGCGGGTCGAGGTGGACTGGCCCGAGCGCGTGCCCGAGCTCAAGCGCTCCGAGGCGTTCGCCACGCTCGTGGCCGACCTCGAGGAGAGGCTCATGGAGCTTTGACAACGGGTCGCGAGCAAGGTGAAATTCCCGAACCACCAAACGCAGCATCAAGAAACCCTTGCCACCCCTAGGATTCCTGGATCAATAAGGCAATAAGCTTGCAGCCCTCATGGGTTAGGATTTAAGGTTTTCATTTCGGACAGGGTGACAAAACCTTATTTTTGGTTAAAACCTTAGTAGAAAATCAAATAAAGGTGTCAAATTAACCTTATTGCCTTCTTTTGACCCATGAATTTGCAAGGTAAAATGGGTGGAAAGTAAGTTTTGACGATGAACGGCTTATACCAAGTTGCCATTCAACGTGATAGACTGCCTTGAAGCGTCTTTGTTTTCGCATTGAACCCCTACGGGGTTCTGGTTCGCGGTGGTTCCCTGCTCCCCCGGTTTTTATCCGGGGCTATTCACATTCAATCCCTACGGGATTGGCTAAGCAGCCCGATTTTGCGAAAAACTGGTGGTTCGGGCATTTTCGCCATAGGGGACGACTGGGTTGGGAAGAGCGTTCTTTTGGCAACCTTTTGTTCACATTGGCCTCGCGGGATGCCTTTCGGGTGGGGTGCCCCGCGGCTTTCTTAATCATTTCTTCAACAAGGGCTAACCTGGCGCGAGCCAAGGTCTGGGTACTTTCGCGCCATGCCCGGCCACCTGCCCGCGGTGGACATTCGACAACTGGAGCGTGCCGCCGGGCTTTTCCAACATTCACCCACTTCAAAACAAAACGATGAAGAGATTTTCCTTCGCCGTCGCGGCCCTCGGTTTGGCCGCGTCATCCGCGCACGCCCAGAGCGTGAGCCTGGAGCAGTTGGCCACCATCAGCCTGGGCACTTTTGGCTCGGGGGCCGCCGAGATTTCAGCCTACTGCGCCTCCAGCCAGACCCTTTTCGTGACCAACGCCGAGACCCACCGCATCGAGATGCTGGACCTCTCGGCCCTTCCGGCCATCACGCGGGGCGCCGGCATCGACATCACGGCCTACGGCGCCGGGGTCAACAGCCTTGCCGCCCGGCAGGGCGTCGTGGCGGCGGCCATTGAGAACGCCGACCCGACCCAATCGGGCTGGGTGGTGCTTTTCGACAGCGAGGGGGAGCACATCTTCACCTTCACGGTCGGGGTGCTGCCCGACATGGTGGCCTTCTCGCCCAATGGCAGCCTGCTGGTGGTGGCCAACGAGGGCGAGCCCACCGACGACTACGCGACCGACCCCGTGGGCAGCATCAGCATCATCGACCTCTCGGGGGGCCTCGACGGGCTTGACCAGGACCTGGTCGAGACGGTGGGATTCGAATCGCTGACGGCCGAAGACCTTGGCGAAAGCGTTCGCATCTTCGGCAACGACGGGCTGAGCAGCATCGCCGAAGACCTGGAGCCGGAGTACGTGGCCATCACGCCCGACGGGACGAAGGCCTACGTTACCTTGCAGGAGAACAACGCCGTCGCGGTGGTGGACCTCCAGACCAAGACGCTCGTGGGCGTGGTGGGCCAGGGCTTCAAGGACCACAACCTGCCGGGCAACGGCCTGGACGCCTCGAACCAGGACGACCAGATCAACATCCAGAACTGGCCCGTTTTCGGGATGTTCCAGTCGGACGCCATCGCCGCCTTCGAGCACGAGGGCGAGGTCTATCTGGTCACGGCCAACGAGGGCGACGCCCGCGACTACGAGGGCTACAGCGAGGTGGCGCGGGTCAAGGACCTGGACCTGGACGCTGTCGTCTTCCCCGACGCGGCCAGCCTCCAGGCGAACGCGTACCTCGGCCGCCTGAACATCACCACCTCGATGGGCGACATCGACGAGGATGGCGACTACGACGCCCTGTACTGCTACGGCGCCCGCTCGTTCAGCGTCTGGAACGCGGATGGGGAGCTGGTGTTCGACAGCGGCGACCAGATCGAGCAGCAGATCGCCGAGCAGATGCCCGACTACTTCAACTCGACGGACGACGAGAACGACAGCTTCGACAGCCGCAGCGACGACAAAGGCCCCGAGCCGGAAGCCATCGCGGTGGGCATGGTCGGCACGGAACGCTACGTCTTCGTGGGCCTCGAGCGGATGGGCGGCATCATGGTCTATGAGCTGGCGGACCCGGCGCAGCCCGAGTTCGTGGGCTATGTGAACAACCGGGATTTCACTGTCGCGGACCCGAGCCAGGAGCCGGCGGGCGACTTCGCGCCCGAGGGGCTGGCGTTCATCGCCGCGGCCAACAGCCCGGCGCCCGGGGGCGAGCCGCTGCTGGTGGTCTCGAACGAGATCAGCGGCACGGTAACGATCTTCGCCTTGGGCGCTCCGACGGCCTTGGGCGGCGCTCCGGCCCCGGGGGTCAGCTTCTACCCGAACCCTGGCGCCGAGTGGCTTTTCCTGAGCCAGCCGAGCAGCGTCCAGGTCTTCGACCTCAACGGGAGGCTGCTGCTGGAATCGGGCCGGACGGAGGCCCTGGACATCCGCGGCCTGCCTTCTGGCAGTTTCCTGATCCGCCTGGGCGACTCGCCCGCGCGGGCTTTCGTGAAGTTCTGATCCGCGGGTCTCGGTTTTTTCCGCCGGGCAAGGGGAGGCCGTCCATTCGTGGGCGGCCTCCCCTGTTTTGGCATGGGGGGGGCCAGCCTGGGGGAGCTCTTTGGGCCGTGCGTTTGGGGCCAATGGCGGGACGGGGGGACGGGGCGGCCGCAAAAAAAAGTCGCCTCTTGGGGAGGCGACTTTTTTGATTTGCGTTGTAGAACAGATATTTCCGTTGATCGCAAGATCGGTTTTCTCAGCCTTTGGGGGTAGCTTCTGTTGCTGCGGCGGCTGAGTCGGGCGTCTGGACTTCAGCGGCTTCGGGGGCAGGAGTCTCCTCGACTGCGGGGGCGGCTTCCGTTTCAGTCGCTGCTTGGGTGCTGTCAGCGCCTTCGGTTCCTTCAGTTGAAGATTGGCAGCTCACTGCGAAACCCATGACCAGCATGGCGGCGAAAAATGAAAGTTTTTTCATTGTGAATGAAGATTTAGGTTGGAATTCATTTTGACGGTGCAAACATAGAAATTGAATTTCAACTGGCCAAAAAATATTTGCAAAAAATAGGGGTCATTAACAAATTGTTTGGTCGAAAACGTTTGAAATTTTATTTCTTTTGGGGTTTTGTTCCGAATAGAGATTTTTTTCTTGATAGTTTTCACCAAAAACCAGACATTTCCACCTTCCTGGCAGGCCAGAACCCAGCCTCTCTTCGCGGGCCGATAGGTCTTGTGGTTCACATTTCATTGGCATTCGTGCCAAAAATGGGAAAGCCGCCCGGTCGTCGCGGACCGGGCGGCTTTGGCTGGGGGCGGCAGTCCTTTTCAGTGGACGAAGGGCAGGTTGAGGACCTGGCCTCGGGGCAGGACGACGCGGAGGGTGTAGAATCCGCTGGGCAGGTCGCTCACGTCGAAGTCCATCGCGTTGGGGCCGGCTTGCGCGGGGGCCTGGCTTTGGCGGACGGTCCGGCCGGCCAGGTCGAGGATGGCGGCGCTGGCGGTGCCGGCCTCGGGGCTTTGGAAGTCGAGCCGGAACCAGTCGGCGGCGGGGTTGGGGTAGAGCTTGGCCGGAGCCAGGGCGCGGAGGCCTTCGGCGGCGGTCTGGGCCATGGTGCCGGGGCCCATCATCTTGACCTGGCCGGTGAGCAGGTCGAGCATGACGGTAATCTGGCTGGTGCATCCGTCGGCCGTGGAGACGGTCTGGCTGACCATGTAGGTGTTGGGGCTGGCGAACTGGTAGGAGGGGCTGGCCTGCTGGCTGGTGGTGCCGTCGCCGAAGTCCCAGTCCCAGTTGGCGATGGGGCCGATGGACATGTCCACGAACTGTATGTCGAGGTCGCCTGGGGCCTCTACGATGGGGAAGAAGAGGGCCTGGCAGTCGAGGTCGAGGAGCCACTGCTCGCCCACGAGGACTTCCATGGCGAAGCTGGATTGGCACTCGTGGCCGATGGTGGTCAGGGTGACGGTGTGGTTTCCGGGCTGGTCGTAGGTGTAGGTGGGGTTCTGCTCCTGGCTGGTGGCGCCGTCGCCGAAGCTCCATACCCAGGCGAAGGGCTGGCCCATGGACATGTCGTGGAAGTGGAAGGTCATGGGCTCGTCGGTGGGCTCCATGTAGAAGAAGGTCTGGCAGTCGGTGGGGACAGGGCCGATGCTGTCGTTGACCCAGACTTCGGCCACGGCCACGGTGTGGCATTGCTGGTCTTGGTAGATGAGGTAGGCCAGGTAGAGGCCGGGGGCCGGGTAGGTGTGGGTCGGGTTCTGCTCGTCGCTCGTGGCTCCGTCGCCGAAGTCCCAGAAGAAGGAGGCATCGCCCAGCGCTTCGGAGCTGCTGGCGCGGAAGGCGACGGTGTTGGCCGGCTCGGGCAGGAGCTCGTACTCGACCCAGACGTCGCAGCCGTGGTACCAGGAGTCCCCGGCGAAGACCTCGTACTCGGCCACGCTTTGGCAGTCGGGGGTGGTGATGGTCAGGCGGGCGGTGTAGGCTCCTTCCTGCGCGTAGGTATGGGCGGGGAACTGCTCCTGGCTGGTGGCTCCGTCGCCGAACTCCCAGAGGTACTGGGCGCCCTGGTTGGTGTAGCTGTAGTCGTAGAACTGGAGGGTCAGGCCTTCGGCGTCAGCGTAGTCGTACCAGAAGTCGGCCTGGCAGAAGCCCGGGTCGAGGTAGTCGAGCCAGACGTGGAAGCTGGCGGTGGCTTGGCAGGTCTCGGAGGCGATGGCCAGGCTGGCCTGGTAGGTCTGGGGCGAGTCGTACTGGTGGTAGGGGTGCTGCTCCTGGCTGGTGGCTCCGTCGCCGAAGTCCCACTGCCGCTGGTCCACGATTCCCCATGAGTAGTCGTAGAACTGGACTCCAAGGTTTTCGGGGTCGGTTACTTCGTAGTAGAAGTAGGCCTGGCACTCGCCGTTCCAACCTCCGCCGGCCTGGACTTCGTGGGAGGCGGTGGCGAAGCATTGGAGGGAGTCGGAGGTGGCCGTCAGGGTGACGGTGTAGGTTCCTTCCTGGGCGTAGGTGTGCGAGGCCTCGGCCCCGGTGGCGGTGGTGCCGTCGCCGAAGTCCCAGGCGAACTGGTCGAGCAGCCCGTAGGTGTAGCCGTAGAAGTTGAGGCTGAGCAGGTCGGGCGAGGCGTGTTCCCAGCCGAAGTCGGCGAAGCAGGCTTGGTCTTGCAGGGTGACGATGCCGATGAGGGTGCTGGAGCAGTCCTCGGCCTCGAGGGTCACGGTGACGTAGTACTCGCCGAAGCCGGGGTAGAGGTGCTGCGGGGCCAGCTCCTGGCTGGTGGTGCCGTCGCCGAAGTCCCAGGTGACGCTCTGGAAACTGCCCCAGACGCTCAGCTCGAACTGGACCCAGGGCTGGGTGGCGTCGAGCTGGTAGTAGCCGAAGTCGAACTGGCAGTCTCCGCCGCCGCCGCTGTCGGGGTCGCAGACCTGGAATTGGAAGAAGGTCATGTCCTGGTCGAGGTAGAACTCCTGGGCCTGCGTGAGGCCGCACGCGTCTTGCAGGACGAGGAGGCGGGAGCCCGGGTCGTTGTCGGTGGTGCCGAACTGGAACTGGAACATGCCCCGCGCGTCGGTCTGGGTGAGGTCCTGCAGGGAGCCGTCGGGCAGGAGCAGCATGACTTGCAGGTTGGCCTGTCCTTGTCCTTGGTCGTTGGCCGCGATGCCGCCGACTTGGTAGCTGGGGTTCTGCGCCCAGATCGCCATGGGCCAGAGCCAAAGGGCCAGGGCCATGACCAGTGTGAAGTTTTTCTTCATGGTGGATTGTGCTGTTAAGTGGTTCATGCACTAGCACACGCAGCTTGCGGCCTTGGGGTTGGGTAGGCGGCAAAGTTTAACATTCATTAAGCAAGAGCGCTTCCGGTGGGGCGCGGGCAAGGCATCCCGGCGGCTTTGTTTCAGGTGAAATTCTTATCGTTTGGGGAGATTAAGAAGACCTCGGCGTCTGAATATGGGCATGAGCCCTCCATCGTTCAAATTGTTAAAAACCAAGGAATTGCCGCAAACGTTTGCGATAATTTGGACAACAATTCCGCATTTTCACGCGCACGATTGAGCCGATATAATCCCTAACTTTGCCAGACAAGTCAACTTCACAAAATTTAGCATCATGGGTAAAAAATTAACCATTTTGGCAGCCGCGCTGGCCCTGGGGACGGCCGGCGCGCAGGCCCAGGTCCACACCACCTACATGTGGCACCTGGAGCAGCCGATCTACTGGCCGCAGGTCAGCGTCTCGAACCCCTACCAGTACCAGAAGGTCTGGGAGTCGTACCAGCTCAAGTCCAACGGCAACGCCCAGAACGTCCACCAGGGCATCAGCCACCCGCTGAACGACCTCCAGGAGATCTTCAGCAAGGACGACCGGCGCAACATCTACCAGCACGTGGGCAAGCAGTCCATCGAGACCATCGACCACCACCCCGACGCCGGGGCCCAGGTCAACTACTCCGGCTGCCTGATGGAGAACGTCGAGAGCCTGGGCGCCGCCGGGCAGTGGGGCTACAGCAACAACTGGGAGAGCAGCTACGCCACGGCCCGCTCCTGGAACACCTCCGACGGCTTCCCCCGGGCCGACCTCACGGCCTTCACCTTCCACCACGTGCTCGGCCCCCTGGCCAGCGAGCGCATGGTCCGGATGCAGCTCAAGGCCCACCGCTTCCTCACCCAGCAGACCTTCGGCAACTCCGAGCCCTACTCCAAAGGCTTCTGGCCCGCCGAGGGCGCCTTCAGCGAGCGGCTCATCCCCATCCTGGTGCAGGAAGGCATCGAGTGGAGCGTCATCGCCAACAGCCACCTGGCCCGCACCCTGAACGACTACATGGACAACGCCAACCGCGGCACCAACGGCTGGAACATGGTCCCGCCCAACGCCGCCGACCAGGTCAGCACCAACGGCAACAACTGGTGGAACGGCCAGATCGACGGACGCGGCGGAGCCTTCGCCGCGCCTTACTCCTACCAGGCCCACAAGGCCCAGCACGTGGACCCCGCCACCGGACAGATCTACAAGCTGGACGTGGTGCCCATGTGCGACCTGCTCAGCTACAAGGACGGCTACAGCCCCCTGGGCACCGGCGAGGTGGACCAGTACATCGCCCCCTTCGACAACCCCAGCCAGCCTAGCATCCTCCTGCTCTGCCACGACGGCGACAACGCCTGGGGCGGAGGATCGTCCTACTACTTCGAGGCCGTCCCCGGATTCACCAACGCCGCCGCCGCCAAGGGATACGTCCCCACCACCATCCAGCAGTTCCTGCACGACCACCCCGTCCCCGCCAACGACATCGTCCGCGTCGAGGATGGCGGATGGGTCAACGCCGCCAACGACTGGGGGCACCCGCAGTTCATCAACTGGATCTGGCCCCTCTACGACCCCCAGACCTACCGCTTCAACCCCGACGCCTGGACCGAGGACGCCCGCAACTGGGCCGTGCTCACCGCCGCCGACAACTTCGTCTTCACCGCCTCCGACATCCAAGGCACCCCCGACATCGCCGACGTGGTGCAGCCCAACGCCAGCTCAACCCTCTCCGAAAGGGCATGGCACCACCTCATGCCCGCCTACAACAGCGGATACATGTACTACGGCGCCGCCATCGACATGGAGGTCAAGCCCGCGCTGGCCGGTAACATCGCCATCGACCTCTCGCAGCAGGTCCTCAACGCCAACCCCGGCGTGGACAACACCCCGCCCTCCGTCTTCGCCCCCCAGCGCTTCCCCTACAACCCCGGCGGAATCGGCTTCGGCCCCGAGTACGGATACCAGCAGGTCACCAACTCCTCCGACTTCCACGTCTGGACCTACGCCTTCGACGTCAGCGGCATCCAGTCCATGGTCCTCAAGTACCGCACCGACATCGACGGCCTCAACCCCATCGCCAGCATCCACAACGACACCTACGCCGGAGGCAACGAGGTCAGCGCCTGGACTTCCCTCAGCATGACCCAGAAGGTCCTCGACCCCGCCTTCGACGGCAACAACCCCGAAATCGACCTCTTCATCCTGCCCACCCGAATCGCCGACCTCTACTACGCCGAAATCGCCGGCCTCAAGGACACCCTGGTGGACTACTACATCGAGGCCACCGACACCAAGGGCAACATCCACAAAAGCCCCATCCACCACGTTTACGTCGGTGGCGAGAACGAAGGCCCGGGAGGCGGAGGCGGAAACGAGCGCGTGTACTGGGAACCTGCCGAACCCACCCTCAACGACGTCATCACCCTGACCGTAACCGACGCCACCGCCAACACCAAGATGCACTGGGGAGTCGAGATCGACGGCGATAGCTGGAACCTCGCCAATGCCGCCTACCGCCCCGCCGGAACCGTGGAGCATGGCGACGGACAGGCCGTCCAGACGCCCTTCACCGACCCCGACGGCGACGGAACCTTCACCGTCGTGCTCGGCCCCTTCAACAACGAGGCCCAGATGCCCGACGCCATCAACTTCGTCCTCAAGTACAGCGACTCCTACTGGGACAACAACGGCGGAGCCGACTACCGCATCGCCATTTCCGACCAGGTCGTGGCCCTCGACCCCGCCCAAGTCGTCGAGTTCAGCCTCAAGGTCTATCCCAACCCCAGCCAGGACATGGCCAACCTCATGATCGTCAGCCCCACCCTCGGCCAGTACCAAGTCGCCATCTACGACCTCCAAGGCAAGGTCATCCACGAGCAGGTCATGAGCGACCGCCTCAACCCGCTCGACACCCGCGCGTGGGCCCCCGGCCTCTACTTCGTCAAAATGACCGACCCCCGCACCGGCCAGACCGTCCTGGAGCGCCTGACCGTCTTCTGAGAAACGCCCCGAGCGCCCCAGCGGCGCCAGCACCAAGCCCCGCCCCGGATAGCTTCCGCGGCGGGGCTTTTGGTTTGCGAATGCCCACTCGCTATCAAAGTTGATGGATCGCCTTGACCGCTTGCGCGATAAAGGCCTCCAACAGCATCGCGAATCCGCCCAAGGCCGCCGCCCACGGGTTCAAAAAAACAATCGCCAAGGCGCTTGTTTTTCAAAGTACAGTTTGTATCTTTGGTCATCGTCAATCCCCCCCCGATGAACAAGCTACCCTTCAAAGCCGCGGATGTCCAGGGGCAAAGCCGGCAGCCAAACTTTATAACCTGTCGATTCGAATTTTGACGAATTGAAGCGACTTCTGGAGCTGTGCATAAAATTCGTACTTGCGCAATTGTGCTTTTGGGTAGGAATTGAGGATGGTGGAAGCAATGACGTTGTGCGTAACCAAACCATAATTAAACAGATGTAGCGATTTTCAAAACTAAAGATTTTCAGTAAATTTGCAGAAAAAAAATATGTCATACGATTCAGTCGATAAATTACAAAACGCACTTGGAGAGCAAGTCTTCCACTATACTCAGGATAAGAAAAAAGCCGCTGGCCGAGCACTGGGTACAATGATTGAAATTATCACTTATTATTTATTGAAAACTTGGGGCTTTAATAATTCTACTTCAATTGAAAGAGGATTAGTTGAATATGGAAATGAAGATATTTCACATAATGTGGAATATTCATTACACCCAATAATAAACGAATATGAAATCTCAATAGTAAATGACGGTAATTCAATTACATCGACAAAAATACTGAAAGAATTAGGAAAAAAAGTATCTATTTCTGAATTTGAAAAAAAGACGAATAATCTCATAGATAAGCATAAAGTTCTCAGAAATGCTTGCACTATAGCAGAATCAAATGATACATTTTTACTGACAAGTTTTAAATCTTATGGTGAAATAGAACATAAATTGCATGTCTTTGAACAATTGCAAAAGCCTTATGCAATGTTTGAATGTAAAAGAGTTGGAGTTGAGGAAGGTACTTTGAAAGGTCCGCAAACTATTGAAAAAGCAAAACAAGGTGCTTATGTAGCGCGCGCAGCCTCTTCTTTACAAAAAATAAGAACTGACAATGGAGAAAAATATGGAATTATTTATCGTTCTAATAATGAACCATATATAAAGCCATATTCTGAGTTAATGGAAGAAATTATCTATTCTAATGATTCAGATTTATTAAAAAAATTCATCCTCACAGTTGGAGTTGTGAGTAATCACGGAAATTGGTTTACTGCCGAAAACCAAAATAAAGAACTAAAAGTACTAGCGCAATCTTACGATTGGCTAATATTCCTTACCGATTTTGGACTAGCCCAGTTTATTGATGAGTTAATATTAAATCCCACTTTTGAATTTAAATGTGTTCAAGATGCATTTAAAAACAGTTATACATCTGATAAAAAGCGAAATGTGTTTACAAAAGTCAAAATGGATTTTGATTCTGATAACGCATTGCTTAAATATTTTGCAGATAATCAAAGAAAGATTGAAAATTGGTTTAATATAATAGCGCCTGATTTTAAAACGATTGATGATTTGAAAAGCGAAATCATTGAGCTTCGCTCAAAAAATTGGAGGGAAATATTATGAGTGCAGGTAGAACGGTAAATTCTCAAAATCAAAGTTGGGGAACACCTCAAAAATACGTCAATGCGGTTAAAAAATTCTTTGGCGGTGAAATTTCATTAGACCCATGCTCTAATGAATACTCAATTGTCAAAGCTCAAACAGAATTTTTATTGCCGAAAACAGATGGTTTACGAGAAATTTGGAATTATCCAACCATTTATGTTAATCCCCCTTATGGCGCTGATAGAGAAAGAGGAACGACAATTAAAAATTGGTTAGCTAAATGTGCAATTTCGCATCGTGATTTTCATTCGGAAATACTTGCTCTAATTCCTGTAGCAACAAATACTGGACACTGGAAACAGAGTGTTTTTGGACAAGCCAATGCAATTTGTTTCCTTTATGATACCAGATTAAAATTTCTTGAAAATGGTTTAGATACAGGGAAAGGCGCGCCAATGTCTTGCGCAATGATTTATTGGGGTATCAATTTTGAAAAATTTTACGATGTGTTTATTGAATATGGTGCAGTTGTAGAAATAAGTTCTTTAAAAAAGGCAAAGATTGCTAATAAACGTAAACTTTTAACGCTTGATTTTGATAATGAAGAATACGCACAACATCACACTTAGCGTCAGCGGCTTTGGGCGCGCGGCTGCGTTCCGTTCGCTTCGCTCACTGCACTGGCCGCGCACCCAAAGCCGCCGACCGCAAGTGTGTGTACGTTGTGTGCAAGGCTAAGACAGACGAACCGAGAAAAACAGAGTATATTGACAAAATTTGGTATTATGGAATTTTTAGAGACCTTTAGAAAATATGTTATAGAATGTGCTAATTATGGAAACTATATAGGAACAGGGAATCCTAATTGCAATATATTAGTTGTTGGAAAAGAAACTTCTACTGATATTGAGAATAAAGCCAAGAGAGACGAGCACTATGTGAGATTTCAAAAAGAATGCTTGCAGGACTTTAACGAGAATGCTTCTAAGTGGATTTTAAACGTAGAAAATCAAGTTGACGCAAATTCTTTGCCGGATTGGATTGGAGGTAAAGATTCTCCTTTAATTTCAAATCCATTATTCCCATTTAAAAGTTTGCATACAAATCAATTAAAAGAAGGACAAACTTGGCGCAAGTATCAAAAACTTCATGATTTAATTTTCTTTGGTGATATTTACTTTAACAAAGGAAAAGAGTTTAATTTTCATAGCAATTTCTTTTTGACAGAAATGAATAATTCACCGTCTAAGTTTACGAGAGACGCAGATAAAAGTGGAATTTTTAGCAGAAAACAACTTTTTGAAGAGAGTTTGTTTTTTCAAAGTTTTCCAGTTGTAATATTTGCTTGTAGTGATTACATCAACGGACAAGAAATCAAAGAAATTTTTAAAGTTAATTTTCATAAACAAAAAGGCAATGGCAAACAGCTATTTTGGACTCATTTCAACACAGACAGGACAAAATTGGTAATCCATACTCGACAGTTAAGTACAAATGTTTCAAACGACTTGCTGATAGAAATTGGAAATGAAATAAGACAGTTTTTGAACAAAAATAAGCTAATATAAAATGATGAAAAAAAGCCCAGCACACAACAAGCGCTATAGCAAATGCGGGTTTTCGTGTTCGCTGAAACATTTGAAATCTTTGGTTCTTTATAAGAGTGTGTGGGTAGCGCAAAAAAGGATTGATTCGGCAAACATCAAGTTTTCCGGTCATGACGCACCCGCTGTTCCTCAACAGCGCGTACGCCTTGGCCTGCACCCCGCGGACCGTCTCCCCGTTCGAAAGGTTCTTCACCACGCCTTTGATGAACGCCTGCGATATGTCGCAGGAGCCGATCGTCCGGCAGATCGGGTGGACGCGCATCGCCTTGACCGCTCGCGCTAAAGACCCCCAACAGAATCGCGAATCCGGCCAAGGCCGCCGCCCACGGGTTCAAAAAAACAATCGCCAAGGCGCTTGTTTTTCAAAGTACAGTTTGTATCTTTGGACATCGTCAATTCACCCCCCCCCGATGAACAAGCTACCCTTCAAAACCGCGGATGTCCAGGGGCAAAGCCGGCAGTCAAATAAAACTATAATAAATGAAAAACAATTGCATTACTCATTGGAAGACAATGGAGTAATTTCAGAAAAAATATAAAATTATTACATTGTAAATTCAATAAATCCATAATTTTGCATGAAATAAAAAAGTGGATTATGGCAAAAACAAAAACATTTGAAGTACAACAAGTTATTATAGCTGTTATTGAATTTGAAGATGATGATTACATCTGCATAACTGATATGGCAAAAGCCAAAGAAGGAGAAAGCAGAGCTGCTGATATTATTAAAAATTGGATACGGAGTCGCACAACTCTTGAATTTTTAGGCACTTGGGAACAAATGTACAATCCAGATTTTAAAGTGGTGGAATTCGACCACTTTAAAATGCAAGCAGGATTACCAAGTTTTGTATTAAGCCCAAAACAATGGGTTGAAAAAACTAATGCCATTGGAATAGTTTCTAAATCAGGAAGATATGGTGGTACTTATGCACATAAAGATATAGCATTTGAATTTGGTTCGGCGATAAGCCCAGTCTTTAAATTATACTTGATAAAAGAATATCAACGACTTAAAGAAATTGAAACCAATCAATACAATTTAGAATGGAACGTAAAAAGAATTTTAAGCAAGGTCAATTATTCTATTCATACAGATGCTATTAAAAATCATATCATTCCACGAATGAATTTTGAAAAGGATAAGGAATGGATTATATATGCAGAAGAAGCTGATTTATTGAATGTTGCTTTATTTGGTTGTACTGCGAAACAATGGAGAGAAGCAAATCCAGAACATACTGAAAAAGGATTAAATATTAGAGATTTTGCAAGCATTAATGAATTGGCTGTTCTTTCAAATATAGAAAGTATAAATGCGGATATGATTCGCAGCAAAATTGACAAAACTGAACGATTTAATAAACTGAGACAAATAATTGAATATCAACTTAAAATACTAAATGAAAAGGATTTTATGAAAACATTAAAGAAATTATCAAATGACACTTTTGTTGATGAACAGAAACGATTTAAAAAGTGAAGCACCCACAACAAGGCAAATAGCGACCATTTGCCCTTTTAGGTCATTTCAACAATTCCTTTTCAAAAGCTACCATTGATTATCAATAGGTTACAAGTAGTATAGATGCAAATAATGGCTTTGTATACTCGACTCATAAGATTAAATTCGCATAAATTGAACGGTGAAGTCAAAAATGTTTCCGAAATAGATGGTAGTCCGATAAGTATCACAAAACAAGATTTGGAAATCATTACCACATATCTAAAAAACCAATAAACAATGAAATCACTAAATTTAGATAACATAGAATTGTTTGAAGTGGTTCTTGACTTCAAGATTGGAGATGAATATGTTGATTTGCATAATGATTATGATTGTAGAAATGTTATAGAATTTGTGGATGAGCAAAAAATTATACTTTATTTTTATCCTTTGTCAAGCAATTTGAAAAGAGTTATTTTATTATTCGACATTGCAAAAATTGTAAAGACAAAGTATCCTATTGTGGATACCACAAAATCAATAACTTTAAGTAATTTTCATCGGGAAAAATTCCTTACAGAGAACAATACTTTACAAGAGCAAAATAAAAACGGACAAAAAAAGTAATTATTTAGGTATATTTGCGTTAGTATAAAAAAAACAGGTTCCGAATCCACATCCACGGCAGCGCATGGTCATTCCTTCCGACATA
>JFJP01037354.1_pt1 | contig 31269 bp, 29 predicted proteins | sample 431651 | NCBI WGS metagenome assembly JFJP01 (sample SAMN02602958, study PRJNA72255) | Microbial mat metagenome, whole genome shotgun sequencing project. | biome: fresh water; feature: sink hole; material: water; isolation source: purple microbial (photo- and chemosynthetic) mats found in... | reverse complement strand
ATAAATAAAGAGTGAATTGGTCAGACATGGGCAACTTTTTCCTGTCTCCTCAGTGGGATATCAGTCAGATGGGGCCAGCGACCGATAAGAGGGCCATGAACACCTTAAAATATCTTCTTCTGTTACTCATCTTGATCACCATTTCCAGCTGTGGCCAGTTCGTGGCCCATCGGGATTATATGTCTGAGATGGAGCACGATGATTCATCATTTTTTAATCCAAGAAGAGATTTTCCGGTGGTCGCTGGAGATACAGGGAGAGATTGGGAGACGGCTTCTGAAAGAAGACAGCGGACTCCAGCTTCGGCCAGGGACGTAGAGGGAAACAAAAGCCGAAATTATTTGAATCAGGAATTAAGAAGTCTTGAAGGTAAACAATCCGAAAATTCTTTGGTGTTCTATGAAAAATACAAACCAAAACTTTTGACTTCGTCGGAGAGAATTTATTTCTTGAAGCTTGCTCCAGAAGAGCGCAAAGAATACCTCGCTTCACGTGGATTCTTGGACGTAGAAAAACAACCAAGTAAGTCACATGAAGAGATGTTTGCCCTTAGGCAAAGTCATGTAATCACCGGGATGTCGAAATCAGACGTCATGTACAACTGGGGTCCGCCAGCTAGAGTGGAAGTGGCCGGAAATCCCTCTTTTGAGAATGAAAGATGGCTCTATTCTGTGAATGGCGCAACGAAGTATATCTATTTTGAATCTGGTCGCGTTCAGGGCTGGAAATAATACCAAGCACTTAAGCCATTCCCGGAGAGGAAACTCGTGCATTTCCCTCTCATCCAAGGTAGTTTAATCCCTATCCAAAGACTCGAAATTTTTGACCTTCATAAGGGGTTCGCGATGGATTTTACCTTAGAGTTTGAGAAACCAGTTTCAGAATTAGAAAATCAAATACGTGTTTTGAAAGAAGCTTCAACCACACCAAATATTGATATTTCTCACGAGATTGATGCTCTCCAAAGCAAAGTTAATCGCATACTGGAAGACATCTTCTCTAAGCTGACACCTTGGGAGCGAACTCAGCTCTCTCGGCATCCACAACGACCTCACAGCATTGATTACATCGATAAAATTGTCACAGACTTTCATGAAGTTCATGGTGATCGCCGTTTCTCTGATGATCCGTCGATGGTCACAGGCTTTGGATTTATTGATGGAAGAAAAGTTGCTGTCATTGGAATTGAAAAGGGGCGCAAGACCCAGGATAAAATTAAAAGAAACTTTGGGATGGCCAATCCGGAAGGCTACCGTAAGGCTTTAAGAGTCATGAATCTGGCTTCTCAATTTCAAATCCCTGTTGTGACTTTCGTTGATACACCGGGAGCTTATCCAGGTATCGGCGCAGAGGAGCGAGGACAGGCCCTGGCCATTGCCCAGAATATAGAAGAAATGTTCAATATCAAATCACCAATTGTTTCTATCATCATTGGTGAAGGTGGATCTGGCGGAGCTCTCGGGATAGCTATTGCAGATAAAGTTTTCATGATGGAGTATTCGGTCTATTCAGTTATTTCACCAGAATCTTGTGCTTCAATTCTATGGTCTGATCCCAAAATGGCCGAAACTGCAGCGAACTCACTACAGCTCTCTCCCAATAAAGCTTTTGAACTAAAAGTGATTGATGGAATCATTAAAGAGCCCGCTGGCGGAGCTCATAGGCACCCTGATGAGGCTATTCAAAAAGTAAAAGAAGCTATTACTCAAAGTCTTAACACTCTTGCAAATCAAGATCTCGATCTGGTCATGCAAATGAGATTTGAAAAGTTCCGGCAGATGGGGAACACGACTCTCATACAAGACAATTCAGAAGAAAATAAGGGTTAATTATGGCTGTATATTCAATGACAGGATTTGGAAAAGGGGAGTCAACCGGGTCTAGCTACACGTTGACGACAGAAATCAAAACAGTGAATAACCGTTTTAAAGATTTTAAATTCCGTATGAGTTCGTTATTCAATTCAATTGAGATTGATCTTAGATCTAAGCTAGAAAATGAATTTAAGCGCGGAAGTTTTGACATCAGTGTCAGTTATAAAAAAAATGATAAAGCCGTAGCAGAGTTTTATGTGGATCCTAAAAAAGTTTCCGCCTATCTCGATTTAATGAAGCCAGTTTTTGATGAAAAGAAAATACCTTTTCATGTCTCCCCAGTTGAGTTCCTGCGAAGTGATTTTTACCGGGACGAAGATACGGGCAGGGATGAAGAGATGTCGGTGCTGGCCAAAAAATCTTTTGATCAGGCGATCGCGGCCCTCAAAGTGTCTCGCAGTAATGAAGGCGAAAAGCTTGTAGTCAAGTTACTCGAGCATCTCGGTGTTTATGAAACGTGTTTAGTTGAAGTTGAGAAGTTAAAAAATCTCTACCCTGATATGGTTAAAGATAAGCTCACGCAAAAGATGGCGGAGAAACTCAAAGACTATAAAATTGATGAAACCCGCTTCTTACAAGAAGTGGTCTATTATCTTGAAAAGCTTGAAATAGAAGAGGAAATTACTCGGGCGCGAATTCACCTAGGTAAACTCAAGTCAGTCTTGAAATCCAGTGGTGAAATTGGCCGTCAGATTGATTTTCTCCTGCAAGAGCTAGGCAGAGAGACCAATACCATGGGATCAAAATCTGCCCATCCAGATATTTCATCAAATGTGGTTGAGATGAAAGTACAATTAGAGAAAATAAGAGAACAAGCTCTAAACTTGGAATAACATGCCCGGAAAGATGATCGTGATCTGTGCGCCCTCTGGCACAGGAAAATCTACATTAATCAATCGCCTTAAAGCGGATCACCCTGATTTAGAGTGGTCTGTATCTTGTACTACAAGACCCATCCGCGCAGGTGAAGTAGATGGAAAAGACTATCACTTCATTGATAAAGAATTGTTTGAAGAGCAGATAAAAAATAACGAGTTTATTGAATGGGCAAAAGTTCATTCAAATTATTATGGTACGTCTAAGATCTTCGTTTCCAAAGGCTTGAGTGAAAATAGGAAGATGTTATTTGATCTCGATGTCCAGGGAGCAGACGCCATGAAGAAAATTTATGGCAGCGAGGCCCACGTTATTTTTATTGAACCTCCGTCAATCGAAGAACTCGAAAATCGCCTTAGACTACGTGGCACTGATCATGACCATGTGATCATTGAGCGCATTAATAATGCCAGACGCGAATTGGCCCGCAAGCATGATTACGATTACCTCGTTTTGAACGATGATGTAGATAAGGCCTATAATGAGTTGAAAGACGCAGTAGAAAGGATTCTAAAATAGATGTTTGCTGAAAGAATAGATTTCTCACATGAGGCCAACCTAACCATCGATGAACTCGTTAAGCGAGCTGAAGTTTTGTTGCCTGAAGCAGACCTTTCAATTCTTCGTAAGTGTTATGAGTTCGCCGAGAAAATGCATATCAATCACAAACGCTCCTCTGGTGAAGCCTATATCATTCACCCACTTAATGTGGCAGCGACTCTGATTAAGCTCAAAATGGATCTTGATTCAATTATGGCGGGGCTTCTCCACGATACGGTAGAAGACTGTGAAGTCTCTCCTGAAGATATCAGCAAAATGTTCGGTCAGACTGTTGCTCAGATTGTTGTTGGCTGTACTAAAATTTCAAAAATTAAATTTAAGACCAAAGAAGAATCTCAAGCTGAAAACTTCCGCAAGATGGTCGTGGCAATGGCCCAGGACCTTCGGGTAATCATCGTTAAGCTTGCAGACCGCATGCATAATATGCGTACTCTTCAATACGTCTCTAAAGAAAAGCAGATGGGGAAGGCGCAAGAGACCCTGGATATTTATGTTCCTCTTGCCAGCCGATTAGGTATTAACTCAGTCAAGGCCGATCTAGAAGATCTTTGTCTTCGCTACCTTCACCCTGATATCTATTATCGTTTAGCTGAAAAAATCGCGATGAAAAAACGCGAACGTGAATCTTATATTGAAGAGACGTTGAATCTTGTTGAAGAAAAAATGCTGGAGTATTCAGTCGTCGGTGAAGTGACTGGTCGCCCTAAACACTTTTATTCAATTTATAAAAAGATGCAACAGCGCGGAGTGGACTTCGAGCAGATTCAGGATCTACTCGCCTTCCGAGTTCTCGTTAATAACATTACTGAGTGCTATAAGGTATTGGGAATTATCCATTCTGCCTTCACTCCAGTCCCCGGAAGATTTAAAGATTATATCGCCATACCCAAAGTGAATAACTATCAGTCTCTGCATACTACAGTTATCGGCCCTAAAGCTGAGAGAATTGAAATTCAAATCAGAACTTTTGAAATGCATGAAGTGGCCGAACGTGGGGTTGCTGCACACTGGAAATATAAAGAACGCAATAAAAGTGATGCCAGCAATAAACTTAAATGGGTTGAAGAACTCATGGAGTTTAACCATACCTCTCAGAACTCTTCTGAATTCATGGATGCTGTTAAAAACGACCTCGATGTTGGGGGAGTTTTCATTTTCACACCTACAGGGGATGTAAAAGAATTAAGATACGGAGCAACTCCTCTTGATTTTGCATACGCTGTTCACACTGAAGTCGGAAATAAAACTGTTGGGGCAAAAGTTAACGGTAAAATGGTACCACTTAAGTATCGACTTAAGTCTGGTGACACGGTTGAAATTCTGACTTCTAAAACCCAGACTCCATCAAAAGACTGGCTCAAAATTTGTAAAACGTCTCGCGCGATATCTAAAATCAAGCAATATCTAATGAAGATTGAGCGGGACGAACATAAAGAGACGGGTGAGAACTTACTCGAAAAAGCTCTTAAACGTTTTGATACCTCGATCAAGAGCATTGAAAAGAAAAGTGAATTTAAGTTCATTCTCGAGCGGCTTCATTATAAAACGCTTGAAGAATTATTTGTTAATATTGGCTCAAACCACTTACCAATTAAAGATGTCCTGGTTTCTATCCCTTCGATCGCCTTCACTGAAACTGATGAGTTGGAGTTCAAAGAGGAAGACAAGGAGCTTGAAAGTTATTACAAAAAAATAGCTAAAACAGCCCGTAAGAGCACTAGTAAGGACAATGCCGTTCTAGTGGATGGGCTTGATGACATCGTGGTAAAGATGGGTCGCTGCTGTAATCCAATTCCTGGTGACCCCATCACAGGAATTATCACTCGTGGTAGGGGCATTACTGTGCACACTGTAGGTTGTCCGAGAATCGCTGAGATGGAAAAGGCCCGCTCCCTGCTTGTTGAATGGAATAAGCATTATACATTTTCTCATCCAGTAAATATCAAGGTTACGACCCATGATAAGCCTGGAATCCTGTCTAAGATCTCAAAATCAATCAATAATGCTGGTATCAATATTCGTTCGGCCATTGCCAGATCTATGCCTGACCAAAAAGGTAATTTTATTTTTGAGATCGAGGTAAAGGATTATTCAGAACTTCTGAAGACCATTTCATCGATAGAACAAATGGAAGAAGTGATTTCCGTTAGCCGGGCCTAAGGCTTAACTCTACACATTGTTTTGACTTCATCATTAAGCCACTTATAATTTAGGGATGAATAAATTAATTCTTTGTCTATTGGTTATCATCTCATTTCCCCTTTATTCCCAGGACGACAATGCTCTTGAATTAACCGAAGAGGGCGTAGAGGTCAATCCGTTAGAAAAATCTGAAGAAGCTGCATCTGTTGAAAGTTCTGAGGTCGTTGTAGATACAGAAGAGGCAGCACCTGTTGAAGTGACTGAAGCCCCCAAAACAGTGGAAGAGATTGTCGCTCCACTGGCCTATGAGACCAAGCCGGCACTGATTACTGAAACTGAAGTAGAAACTAAAAAATCATTTAGCCCGCTCGAAAGTCACTGGTATACGACTGTGGGTTTGGAAGCGATGGAATACACTCTGCCTTTCTCCTACACAGGAAGCAAAGAAAGTTTTGAAGAAGAAAATAGAAATCTCTACGGTGGAAGAATTGGATTCGGGGGAGAGATTTATCTCGGAGCAGGATTCTTAATTTCAACTCGCCTTGAAGGTTATTATATGGGCACCCTGTTTGAATCTGCCCAAACTGCAGATCCTGAATTGCCTGATGAGGACCTCGCCACAATTAAAGATTCGGGACAAATTTATGGCGGCGATATTGTTCAGTCCCTAAGTTTTCTGTGGGAGCTAAAAACGAAGAATCCGATCATGCAAACTATGACTTATCTGATGGTTGAGCCTTTTGTGGAAATTGGCGTCGGGCGGGCCTGGGCGTTCAATAAAAAAGATTATAGCTATGATACTGGCGCAGTCGTGGAAGAGTATGATCAGTCTTTTAATGATGAATTGACCAACGTGAGAGTCGGTGGAGGGATTAACTTCACTTCTCGCCAGGGCTTCTTTCTGTTCTTAAAGGCGACTGAAAACAGGTATGACATAACTAAACGGCGCACCAAAGGGTACTATTACAGCGATGGCAACTCTTCAACGCCAGTTGATTCTGAGCCCAGCACAGATTTGGGCCCTATCATGGTATACTCCCTGGGCGGAGGTTATAAATTTTGAAATCACTAACCCTTCTCTTCATTCTTCTTGCAATGATCTCTTGTCGTAAAGAAGAAGGGATCTGGGATAAATTAACTCCGGACGAACAAGACGCGGTTAGAGATCGTGCTCAAAATCAATGCCTTTCCTCTAGCGCCAATCACTTTACTGAATTCAAAACGACTTCTGGAGATCTCTTCTACGACACGTCCGCTTATGCAGTAGGGACGACCCTTAACCATACCTTCAAGGAAGGTACGGTTACGGACTATACTCACAAGATTACAGTCTGGAAGGTTACAGCGACTGATGTTTACCTCCTGATCTTTATTGATGATTCAACGGATATCTATAAGTTTGTAAAAATTCCTAAGACCACGAATGAGGCGATGATCACCGAACTCCAGGCCAAGTACTGCGATAGAGGTACTACAGAGGATCCTGACTTTTCTCTTTCAACCAGCGGCAAAACCTACACACAGGTGAATGATTTTTCCACCAAGAAAAATACCCATACTTTTACTTATTCGTTTAGTTTACTGGCCTACTTAAGTGTCTATAAAGAAACCAGAACTGAGCAGCCATTGGATACAAATGGGGATGCGACAGGTACAGCAACGACCATGACTGGTACTCTCTCTGATCCCACCACTGAGACCAATATTCCAGAGTTTGATACCTACGCGGAATATCTTTCTAAATATCCCACAACTACGCTATGTATTATTACTACTACGCTAGTGGCAACTAATGTGTACGATATTCCTTATGAACTGACTTGTGACGCCACAGGGGCGACGACTTTTTTATCAACTGAACTTTAGATTAATTAATCTTCTTCACTCACAACATCTTCTCTCATGATTTTCATGAGAAAGAATGTTCGTGATATTTTGACTGCTTCCTTGAGAAGCTTTTTGATTTCACTCCAGTCTGCATAGGAATTCGTCACACTATCAAAAAAGATTTCTGGTTTATCACCAGTCATCTCGTGAGAGATGATGAGTTTAATGCGCATAATATGGTAATCGCTGGAGATGATAAGCACTTTACTGAATTGAGCATTGTTTTTTAAGAACTGAACAGTTTCTCGGACGTTCTCAAAAGTGTTTTTTGATTCGTAATCAAGATCAACTTGCATGCCTACGTTGTTAACGACTTCACCACCCGTGATGGGTCCTGCTTGTTTTTCGATTAAGGTTTTGAACGAGTTTGCAGCATGGACTCCGGAGATGAATAGCTTGGCAGAGGGATTTTTTTTCAAAAGATCCAAAGCGTACGAAATTCGCCCTTTGTCCCCAGTAAAAACGGCAATGGCGTCGGGTGATTTCTGGTAGAAGGCACCAGCAGCTCTTCCTTTTTGTAGCTTCGCATAGATAGGAATGTATACGAGAAAGCTTGCGATCACACCAAAAGATAAAACAAATATCATTGCACCGCTTATGAGCAAGCGGTGCAAACGAGTTTTCTTAGATTCGAAGGTGTACTTTTTTCCTAGCATAATTATTTAGCTGCAATAACCTCAACTTCAACCACTGCGCCTTTTGGCAAAGCTGCAACTTGTACGGTTGAGCGAGCAGGGAATGGAGCTGTAAAAAATTTTGTGTACGCTTCATTTACTTTCCCAAACTGGGCCAGATCAGTCATGAAGACAGTTGTCTTGATGATATTGGCACGAGTCAGGTCTTGAGACTGAAGTAGACCATCGATGTTTTTCATCACGTTTTCTAATTGAGCATCAAAGCCAGTGGCCATCTCGCCAGTCTTAGCATCTAGGCCGATCTGGCCTGAAAAATAGTAAACGCCATTATGAAATACACCTTGAGAGTATGTTCCTACTGCTGCTGGTGCTTTATCAGTGTTAATAATTTTCTTCTCAAACATATTGAACCTCTTTATAGCTTCGCTAGTTTATGGGCCTTAATTTCCTGTGAAATCAGGGCGGTCAAGTGACTCATGTTCACGATTTCATCGACTGTAGAAGTACGTTGAACAATATTAATTGCATGCTTCAGCGGCAACAAGATTGGACCGATTGGAGTCGCTCCACCAAGCTGGGCAAGAAGTTTGTAACTGATATTGGCCGCATTCAAATCAGGGAAGATTAAAACGTCAGCAGCTTTATCCAGAGAACAGAAATCAAAAAGATTTCTCATGATCTCAGTATTTGAAGCTACATCTGCTTGCATCTCACCATCAGCGATAAGAGTGCTGTCTTTTGATTTCGCAATTTTCACGGCTTCGGCCATCTTCGTTGCTTGAGGGTCACGGTTAGAGCCGAAGTTAGAGTAAGAGAGGAAAGCCACTCTTGGCTCTGCCTGCATAACTCGTCGATAAAGATGTGCAGCTGAAATAGCGATATCTGCCAAGTCACTTGCATCTGGATTTTGTTGAACAGTACAGTCGGCAAGGAATACAACTCGTGATTTAAAAACCAGAATCATGATCCCAGCAACTTTAGGTCTGCCGGCCACATTCGTGCCAATGACTTTCATGATTGGTTTAATACATTCAGGATAGTTTTGAGTCGCACCAGTGATCATACCATCAGCTTGGCCCATACGTACCATCATAGAGCCGTAGTAGTTACCACGCTTCATAGTGTCTCGGGCAAAACTTAAAGAAACACCTTTGCGCTGTCTTAATTGGAAGTACTCTTTGACGTACCCTTCGTAGTTTTCCGAGTCTTCAGTCGCCATGATCTCAATGTCTTTAAGACTAGAAACACCCAAAGCATCCATTTTCTTATGGATGATTTTCTTGTTACCAAGAAGGATAGGATGAATCAGGCCTTCTTCCTTGAGAATAGAAACAGCTTTTAAGATTCGAGCGTTGGTTCCTTCAGGGAAAACAATTCTCGGTTTCTCTGATCCAGGCAGACGAGAACGTATGTTTCTCATGATAGAGCCAGTCTGACCAAGACGCTCTTGGAGAGATTTCGCGTAAGCATTCATGTCTTCAATTTGAATTCTTGCGACACCTGATTCCATAGCGGCTTTCGCAACAGCTGGAGCAACACGAGTCAGAACACGTTTATCAAACGGCTTAGGAATTAGATAAGTTCTACCAAATTTAAAATCCTCGTTACCATAGGCACGTTTTACATCATCAGGAACTTCTTCTTTTGCTAAAGCTGCAATTGCCATCGCAGCAGCTTTTTTCATGTGCTCGTTAATTTTACGAGCGCGAACATCTAGAGCTCCGCGGAAGATGAAAGGAAATCCAAGCACGTTATTAACTTGGTTAGGATAGTCTGAGCGGCCAGTGGCCATAATGGCATCACTGCGAACTTCAGCTACTTCTTCTGGTGTAATTTCCGGATCAGGGTTTGCCATAGCAAAAATGATAGGATCTTTGGCCATGGATTTAACCATGTCTTTAGAAACGAGACCTTTGGCCGAGCAACCGACGAAACAGTCAGCGTCTTTCATGGCGTCGCCAAGAGTGCGGCATTTTGTATTGTTGGCGAAAAATTGTTTGTATTCATTCATTCCTTCAGTACGACCTTCCCAGATCACACCTTTAGAATCACACATAATAACGTTTGATTTTTTAACACCTAACTCGAGGAAAAATTTGGCAGTGGCAATGGCAGCCGCGCCTGCTCCAGATACGACAACTTTTGTTTTCGTAATATCTCGGCCAGTCACTTCACAAGCATTGAGGAAAGCCGCTCCACCAATAATCGCAGTACCATGTTGGTCATCGTGGAAAACTGGAATGTCCATGTCTTGAAGTTGTCTCTCAACTTCAAAGCATTCAGGAGCTTTAATATCTTCTAGGTTAATCCCGCCGAATGTAGGCTCAAGTGCTCTTACGACACTGACAATTTCTTCAACTGTTTTTGAATTGATTTCAATATCGAATACATCAATATCTGCGAAGCGCTTAAAGAGAACACCTTTTCCTTCCATCACTGGCTTACCAGCGAGGGGACCGATGTCACCTAGGCCCAGAACTGCAGTTCCGTTTGAGAGAACAGCAACAAGGTTTCCTTTCGCTGTATACTTATAGACATCATCAGGATTTTTAGCGATCTCGAGACAAGGGGCAGCCACACCTGGAGAGTAGGCGAGACTTAAATCCCTAGCAGTTAAGCAGGGTTTAGTAGGAGTGATTTCGATTTTACCCACGCGACCGTTGGCATGGTAGTCCAGCGCTTGACGGTACTTTTCTTCGGCCGACGTTGTTTCATTGTTCGGTGTGCTCACACGCATCCTTTTGTTAACAAATAGCTCTTGAAAATATCAAAAGAAGATAGCAGCAAATCACTGAAAACGCACCTAATACGCTGTGAAGCATTTGTACTTGTTTAGGCTTTTTTTATCAGGAATGAGGGCAGAAGGGGAATAGTTGTTAGGAGTAGTCCTATATAAAACTCATCTATTGGAGCAATCGCGTAAATATGATTCAAAATGCGCCATGACACGATTCCAATGCACCCCAATGATACTGCCCAGCAAAAACTTTTTTGCGAGATAACACCCGGACGCCATTGTGCAAGCAGTAGGGGAAAAAGCAAGCACGCCGCTGAGAAACTCCCCAGTGTTTTCCACACCTCAATAACATTTCCTTCAAAATGAACGCCTAAAAAAATAGACAAGACGGCGACAGAAATTAAAGCAATGTGGTGATGCCATAATTTAAATCTTTTTTTAAGATTTAAAAAATCATAACTTAAACAAGTGGCCGCATTAAATAAATAAGCATCAAGTGTTGAGAGAATGGTGGCAAGAATTCCTGCTAAAATAAGTCCTCTCACTCCCGCTGGAACCAGTTGCATAGAGAATTGCAGATAGGCATTTTGTGGATTGGCGTCTGGTAGAGCTGCGCGAGCATATAAGGCGCCAAGAGTAGTACAGCAATCGAATAAAAACCAAATAACTGTGGAGATAAGTATTCCTCTTTTCGCCACTTTATCTGATTCAGCTGCTAAACATCTCTGATAAAAATTGGGGTCAACCAGTGTTGAAAGGGCGATGAATCCCCAGACAAAAGTGGCGGCGATGGTTTCGCCACCAGTCCAACTAAAATGAGTCGCAGGAAGTTTGTCTACTAATGTCAGTGGACTGCCCATCTTGGCCCAGGCAAATACTACAACCAGAACGACTCCCAAGATCATGAAGACAAATTGCACCAGATCTGAAAAAACTACAGCGCGAAATCCGCCCCATAATGACCACAGGGTCACCACAGTAACACCGATGGCTGTGTTTATAAAAAGTGTGCCACCAAAAAGCGCTTGGAGAAAAAGTCCCAGACTTATTGTGTAGGCGAGAGGCAAAAGATTTAAAAAATTTAAGCTGGCAGTGAGTTTTTCTGCCTTGGGACCAAAAAGTTCGCCGGCAAGTCCTGCTATGGTCATGGCCTGGTGCTGACGGATTTTTTTTACCAGGAAAAAAGCAAAAATAAGATAGCTGATGTACCAAAAAATACCCTGGGTGAGAAAGTTATAAATTCCTTTCTCAAAAGTCAGAGCAGTGACACCAAAAATCCCACCGTACCATGTTGCCACGAGGGTCGCCACAAAGATAGGTAGAGTCAGTTTTCTGCCCATCAGGAGCAGTTCCACCGGGCTGTTTTTTTCTTTTTCAGATAATTTAGATTTTAGAGACTGACCATAAAGGACTGAGGCCAGCGTAGCTGCCAGAACTAGAAAAAAGACGATCCAGTCCACTGGAGTAATATATTGCAAGAGATCGACGTGAGAAACCATAGCGAGATTATAAGTTTTCGATTATCCTTTTGCTATGAAATATGTCGTTATAATAGTCGTTGTGGTTATTCTGGTAAGAATCGATGTCATTCTCAGATTATTCGATAAAACTGCCACCAAGTACCAGAACAGGACCCAGGAAATCACTCCGGGCGACATACCAGCGAGCAGTGATATTGTTCCCATCTCTAAGGATCTGAGTCTCAAAGCAACTCCTAGAAATAACTTTCTCTCCATGGTGAAAGATTTTGGAAACATGCCTGATCAAAGCGTGAAAGATAAGGCGATAGAAGTTTTGCGCTCCCAACCCACAATGTTCTCAGATAAACTTGATCCCGAGCTTGAGTCCGCTATCTATGGCTGTCGCAATCTGCTGGTCCAGAGAAATAAAACTGCTCATGAGTTTTTACTGGAGTTGATGAAATCCCTCAAAGGTGAAAATCTCGAAATGGTAAGAAAGTTTTACTCTTTCTCGATAGACATAGATATGGGTGATTTTCTCAGCGTTTATTCCAAATCGAGCGATATTAATTGCATGATTGTTACTTATCTCGGAGATAGTCTTCCAATCGAAGAGAAGTATAATGAACTCTCGGCCAGGTTTGTTGCTCTTAATGCTTTTCTTTCAGTTGAAAGACCAGAGCCAATCAAACTTTATGGCCAGCGCTGCCAAATGGTTTTAAAATTACAGGTTGATAAGCTTAAGACCGCTGTTGCTCCCTCTGAGCCTGACGTGGTTCCAGAGAGCCCAGTCGCTCCAGCACCCGTCCCTGTTTCGGTACCGAATCAGGAAGCCTCTTCACCAATTAATACAGGTAGTACTCCATGATTCAAGTTGTCGGTCTCGCTAAGGGTTTTGGGACTCAAATATTATTTGAAGATATCAACTTCTTCATCGGAAAAGGTGAGAGGATAGGACTTGTCGGAAGAAACGGGACAGGTAAAACAACTCTTTTTAAAATTCTGTTAGGTGAAGAGCATCCCGATAAAGGGGATGTGATCATTCCTAAAAATTATATTGTTGGAACACTCAAGCAGCATTTGCATTTCACGAAGCCTACTATATTAGAAGAGTGTATGACCGCTCTGACGGGTGATGCTCAATTTGATCAATATAAAGTAGAGAAGATGCTGATGGGCCTGGGCTTTCGACTGGAAGATTTTGACCGGGCCCCTGCTGACTTCTCAGGTGGATATCAGATTCGTTTAAACCTGGCGAAGGTTCTTCTTGGTGATCCACATTGCTTGCTTCTGGATGAGCCCACCAACTATCTTGATATTGTCTCCATGAGATGGCTTTCTAAATTCCTGCGGAGTTTTCAAGGCGAAGTAGTGATCATTACCCATGACCGTGGATTTATGGATGAAGTAACAACTCACACTATGGGGATTTGGCGCCAGAAAGTTTTTAAAATTAAAGGGAACTCCCAAAAATATTTCGAACAGATTATGCTGGAAGAGGAAGTTTACGAGAAAACTCGTGTCAACTCTGAGAAGAAAAGAAAAGATCTGGAAGAGTTTGTGGCGCGTTTTAAGGCTAAGGCCAGTAAAGCAACTCAGGCCCAATCGCGAATGAAGCTTCTTGAGAAAATGCCGGAACTAGATGCATTAGCAATGGTTTCTACTCTCGACTTTGAATTTAATTACAAAGAATGCCCCGGGCGTGTGCTCATGGAAGTTAAAAATTTATCTTTTGGTTACACCAATGAAAATTTAATTGAAGACGTGACTTTCCCGATCCTTAAGGGCGATAAGATCGCCATCATTGGAAAAAATGGAAAAGGTAAATCCACTCTTTTAAATCTGTTAGCGGGAGAACTGACACCAAAGATAGGTTCAATTTCAAGTAATGTGAACATGGTTTTGGGCCACTTTGGTCAGACTAATATTAATCGCCTTGATATGGAACGTACCATCGAAGAAGAAGTGAGTTCAGTTGATGTCTCACTTGGTTTGCAGCGAGTGCGCAGTATCTGCGGTACTATGATGTTCACTGGTGATCTTGCCAAAAAGAAAATCAAAGTTCTCTCAGGGGGCGAAAGAGCGCGAGTGCTACTGGCGAAACTTTTAGCTAAACCATGTAATCTGTTATTACTGGATGAGCCCACGAACCACTTGGACCAAGAATCAGTTGAGTCGCTAACCTTGGAGTTACAAAACTATCCAGGCGCCGTGGTTATAGTTACCCATTCCGAGGCAATGCTCAGAGAAGTGGCAACCAAGCTTGTGGTTTATCACCATGGGAAAGTTGAATACTTACAAGAAACCTATGATGATTTCTTAAAGAAAATTGGTTGGGAAGAAGACGAAGCGGCATCTGAGGGAAAATCCAAAGATAAACCTAACCGAGCGGATACGAAGCGCCTGCGATCAGAGACCATCATAGAGCGGTCGCGTGAGCTAACTCCATTTAAAAAGAAGATGGAGATGCTCGAGAAAGAAATCATCAAGTTTGAAGTACAACAAGTGGAACTAGAGGCAGATCTGATTACCCTGGCGCAAGAAGGGGATTCCAAGAAAATTCAAAGTAATTCTCAGAGACTGGGGCAAGTGAAGAAAAAAGTTGATGATGCTTTCAGTGAATTAACTGAAGTCACCATCAAGCATGATGAAATCTATAGTCGGTATGAGCTTCTATTAAAAGAGCTGGAAACTTAACGGATCTGATAAATAGTATTAAGGACTTCTTTGAGAAGCTCGTCCTGCCAGCCCATTCTACCATTGTTAATATCTGGCTGATCAAAAGTGGCTTCAAATCTTTTAATAATCTGATTGTTTTTCAAGATGATCACAGTAGGCATCTTTTGGACATAAAACTGGGAAACAACAGTGTAGTTCTCAAAGTAAGCATTAAACCCTACGACTTTTACTTTGGAAGAAAATGAAGGGATATAATAATCTAATTTCTTTTCAAACATAAAACATGAACGATCAATCACTACGCGCTCAAGACAACTTTTTGAGGAGAAAACCATCACCACATATTTGTCTGAATCCTGAACCTCTTCCCGGTAGTCCCAATCAGAGATGTATTTAAAATTCTTCACGGGATAAGTCACATCTGACCAAGCCGAGACGGTAAAGCACAACGAGAGAAGGATAAGCAGACCTTTCATATAAAACTCCTGATTTGTGCAGGACCTTCTCAGAATATGGCCGCCACTTCAATCTAAAAGTAAAATTTTCAGTCTAAATGGAAGGGGTTGATGTTGTTGGCAGCAAAGTAGTACCAGGCAGTGCCTGCGACGGAAGAAGCGGTAGTGAAGTCTGGATTCGTAGTCGAGGTGGAGTAGGCTATACCCCCATCTTTCTTTTTCATTTTGATCATATTTTCAAGCAACGTACTGAAATCCTGTCCCTTGCAACTGATACTCTCAGAGTGGATGTCGGTGAATTTTCTCATGGCTAAAATCTGCCCAGCTGTTCCCTCCGACCAGACAAATTTTAATTTTGCGGGTCTTCTCGCCGGCTTGGTATCCATGAAACCTGTAACGTCCTCGTGCTCAACCAGAAGCCCATCACAGTTCATCGTTAAAGCATTTTTAGTATTTAATTCCTTGATCGTTTTTGCATCCAAGGCGAGCAAACTCCAGGTCTGATTGTCGAGGTAGAATTCATCTTTGTTCACAACCCCAGTTTTTAAATTGGCGCCGGACCAGAAATGAGAGAGTGATTCATCCCACATGGCGAGAATAAAATCTTTGAGATCAGCGGCAGTTGCTTTGGTCTTTTTATCGTCGTTGAGTCTCGAAAAATGTAAAAAAGCCGAATAGGCATCCAGATTGTGCTCGAGGGCCGCCACATCGTTTTCATTCCACTCTGTTTGAGTAACATCTGTGGGATTAAAACTGATAGCACTGACTTTTTTACCATTTATTTCAACCGACCTCATTTGTGAGGCCAAGTACTTTAGGATCAAGGTGTTGAAATTGAGAAATTCATCAGACTTAAAAATTTTTTGATACGTTGTTGCTGCCATGGCGACCCAGGCAACTGCTCCTGCAAATCTTTTATCCCCTTCTTCAGGGTAGGGCGACTTTCCATCCAAGTAATAGGAGAAATACAGGGAGCCATCTTCCTTCTGCAAATTATTAAGGCCTCTTAATAATTTCTTGGCACTCTTATCATCTCCGTGGTGAGAAAATGCGATAATCGCCAAAGCCTGATCGTAGATGTAACTCTGTGAGTGATTAGTGAAGCTCTTGATGAGGTATCCGCCAGAGATAGTAGGATGCATTCGCTCTTTGAGATTGGTAATGACTTCCGCGCTGGGAATTGCGTAAGCACTTAAGCTCAAGCTCCACAAAATAATCAGGCTTAAGCACCTGCCTAACATAAAATCCCCTAGCAACCCATGTTTTGATACTTTTCGTCAGGTATTAGAAATTCCTGAGTGAAATACTTGAATATTGCTCAAAATCAGGGAGTTAGGAGCTTTTTAAAGTGCGCCGAGCTCTTGGAAAGAGTCTGAACATAGGGATGGATATCTGATTGAAGAGACGCGGGGAGATCCTTGAGGGCGTAGATATGCTCTTCGGGGACGTAGCGAAACGTAAAATTAATTCGACGGGTTTGAAACCCCTCAATCTTAGGGCCGATGAGTTCTTTACGTTTATCTTCCACCCGTTGCACCCGGTGAAAAGTTTTACTCTTCCACTTCTCTCCACCAAAAATCTGAAGGGATGAATCTTCCAGCCACTGGGAGAGTACGATATTGTCTTCGCCTAATTGAGTTTTGCCATTTACGAATTGAAAGAAGGCACGGTCGCCCAGTGATAAGGATCCCACTGGACCAGGTTCAAAATCTTTATGTTCACCTACGCGGGCCCGATCGACCCACTTATCTTCTTCGTATTTACTGCCGTAAAAATTAATCAAGCAGGTGTTAAGCTTCCACTTCTCAGGAAAGAAGCTCTTAGGAAGTCTTCTTTTGGCGATGAACTCGATTCGGTCCACTAACTTCTGTAATTGGGGAGGATAAGTTTCAGCTTTCACACACCGATTAAGGATACCTTTAGGCGGATGGTAATAATCAAGACAAGCAAACTGCCAGTTGCCAAGCCAGTAAACAGGTCTTTTGAGTTCTCTTTGTTCATCATTTTCAGGGGGAGGGTTGTGTTCCGAGAAGCGCATCTCCCAAAGAGGAACTAAAGTTTCTAGCCACGCCAGCAGTTGGGCCCGCTCTTTGCGGTCTATAAAGGGGAACTGATAGTGGAGACCCGTAGGTAAGGCGTTATTTTTCATGGCTTGTGGCCGTCAAAATACTACGCCAGGGCGGGGGAGGTCAAACACCTTGTAAAAAGGTGCTAGTTTTGTTTTCTCCCCTCTGAAATGGGGTATAACAAACCCATGGAACAGCAACTCGCAACTGAAAAGGATATCTTCCAGATATCCCAACTTTATTTTGATATCTATCAGGGGACCTACCCTGATCCATTGATGAAAGATTTTACTTTGATCAAACAATTCATTAATTCCAAAGAAGGCTTCTGGTTTATTACGAAAGACCCACAAGGGGAAGTTGTTGCTTCTGTATTGGCCTGCTATGACCAGGAAAACTTAATCGCAAAAGCCTTTGGCGCGGTTGTAAGAAAAGAAGTTCGCGGCCAGGGTATCATGGAAGAGTTGCTCGCCTATAGCATTGATTATCTCAAAAATAATACCATCGGAGTGGATGTTATTTATTCCACCGTGAGGACTGTAAACGAAGCAGCTCAGACCCTAACGGAAAAACTAGGTTTTAAGAAAATCGGAATTTTTCCTAACGCTCACCGGACCAATGAATACGAAACTCATTGCTTGGCCGCCATCATCACCCCAGCGGCTTTAGAGAAACGCTACAAGAATTATAAGCTTCATCATCAACTCGAGTCCCTTTATAAAGTTGTTGATTCTGAAATTGGTCTTGGACTTATAGATACAATTATTCCGGACAAACCAAGCAAGGTGCTTGAGTCTCCGGGGGAACTTGAGGTTCTTCAATCTCCGAAGTTTGTGGCCTACAGATATGCCAGCTTAAAGAAACATAACAAGCTCGAGTTTGAGTTCTTTCCCTTTCATCAACCTAATCTCATGATCATTTCTCCTGACCAGAGTATTGAACTATTCTGCCATCTTTCTCCCGTTGATGGATACTGCGTGATCATCGGTGGTAAAATGCCTGGGCATCTGAATTTTACCGAATTGTTTTTAAACTCGAACAGGCTTTTAAGAGACGCTGGAGCTCGTTATATAGAAGTCATCATCCGCGCCGATAAGCCAAAAATTCTGGAAAGCGTGATGAAGGCTAAATTCATTCCCTGCGGATTCTTTCCGGCGTTTCAGATGGTGAATAATAAGCGTTATGACTTTTTAGTTTTAAGTCGTTCATTTGAGGTATTTGATTTCCAAAACGTAAAACTCAAAGGCCTCAATCAGGTTTATCTGGAAGAGTATTTTAAGGCCTGGAAAACCATGGCCCTTAACCCAAAACTGCTTGAGATATGATCACTCATACTTTCACTAATCATTTATTAGAATCTGATCCCTTTGATTATTCTCAAAAGAATAAAGAAATATTTTTAAATAGTTTTAAAGAGAATGCGCTTCATCACTACCATAAGCATGAGTTTACCAGAAAGCTTTGGGACAAACTAGGGTTTCATCCTGACATGCTGAAAAGCGAAGCTGACTTGGCGTCTGTTCCAGGAACTATGGTGCATCTTTATAAAGAACATGAGCTTTGTTCAGTTCCCAAGGAAGAATTAGCACTTGTTCTCACAAGCTCAGGCACCGGTGGGCAGAAGTCCCAACAATTTTTGGATCAAGAGAGTTTGGCCAATGTGAAACGTCTGGCCCTGACGATTCATCAGTCACTCGGCATGGCCGATTCACGCCAATATAATTATCTGTGTTTTACCTACGACCCTGCCGTGGCCAATGATTTAGGAACCGCTTTCACTGATGAGCTGTTGACTAATTTTACTGGAAAAAATGAAGTGTATTACGCCATTCAGTGGAACGAAAAAATCCAGGATTTTGAGTTAAATGAGAAAGGTGTTCTTGAAACACTTAAGCGGTTTGAAGCATCGGATATTCCGACAAGGATTTTAGGATTCCCGGCATTGTTGTTTGAAATTATCGAAAAAAATAATCTTCATCTGAATCTCGGAAAAGATTCCTGGCTTCAGACTGGAGGCGGATGGAAGGGGAAAGCTGATAAAGAAATACCTAAACACGAATTTAGAAAAATGATTCATGACCGTTTAGGTATTCCTGTTGAGCACCAGAGGGATTTATTCGGCATGGTGGAGCACGGTATTCCTTATGTAGACTGTGCTCAGGGCAATCTGCATATTCCTAACTATGCCCGAGTCTACACACGATCTCCCCGCGACTTGAGTCTGCTTCCCAAAGGGGAGCGGGGTCTGCTGCATTTCTTATGTTCATATAACTTCAGTTATCCTGCCCCCAGCCTTCTGACTACTGACTACGGAAGAGTTGGAACCTGCACTTGTGGCATCAAAGGCGATACTTTGATCCTTGAAGGAAGAGCGGGAGTAAGTAAACATAAAGGGTGCGCTTTAAAGGCACTCGAATTGTTAAAGGTTTAAGATGTATTGGTTTGGAAGCGAGCTTAAACAAAATGATGAGTGGAAGCGGCCCGAAAGTTGGTCAAGGGTTTCTCATCTTAAAAAACAGCTGGCGCTTACTTCGCTAGAAAAAATCGTTACGATACTTGATGCTTTTTCAAAGCAGTGGTCTTCGGATTCTGGCCCTTTCCTTGAGGCACTGCCTGAGTTGATTAAAGAATCTGGTTTTTCTGAAGAGGAAGTGAAGTCAACTTTAGGTCTACTGCCAGGGCTGCTAAGTCGCGAGAGTTTAGAGGCAAGAGTCAGAGCAGAATTTGTGAACGAGAAAGTTTTAGATCAATTCACGAAGCTTCCTCACTTTGGCGGACTAGTTAAGGCCACTCCTAAAGGCGTACTCCTGCACGTGACCGCTGGAAACGTCTTTTTAAGTAGTATTGATTCCCTTCTCATGGGATTTCTCACTAAAAATATATCGATTCTCAAAGTGAGCAGTGCTAATCAATTCTTTCCTCTTTTTTTCGCTAGAAAACTAAAAGAATTTGATCAGGAAAACGTTCTCGCCGATAAATTCTCTGTGCTTCACTGGAAAGGTGGAGATATTGAAACTGAAAACTTCATAAAGTCTAAGATCAACACTATCGTCGCATGGGGCGGCGAAGAGATGGTCAGAAGTTACCAGAAAGATTTGCCTCAACATGTGAAGCTCCTAGATTTTGGGCCTAAAATCTCTCTCCAAATTATTTCCCTAAATGGTTTAGATAATAAAGATTTGAAAAAAATTGCTGAAGCCGTAGTCCGGGATATTATTCCTTGGGACCAATCGGCCTGTGCTTCCCCGCAAAACCTCTACCTGCAGGAAGGGATCAATGAAGCTGAACTGATAAAAGCGATTGATCAGGCATTTATCAATTCTCCTAAACGTGGAAGCCTTACAGATGATGAAGCAGTGGAGATTCTCAAGGAGAAGTACCGCGGCTACTATTCAGAGCTGATGGAGGGCGGAAGTGTTATTTCAGGCGAGGAACATCTCATTCACTTGGAACAGAATAAATTCATTAAACCTTCCCCTTTGGGCCGCTCCCTTATTCTTAAGCGCTTTAAAGATGCTGATGATCTGTTTACCCACTTGGAGCCATTTTCCTATTATCTGCAGTCTTGCTCTTATCTTCTGGGTGAGTCAGAAAAATCCACCTATTTAAATATTCTTGCTCTCACGGGTCTTAAGCGTTTTGCTCCGCTTGGAACTATTACTTGGGGAATGGATGGGGCGCCTCATGATGGCCGCTTTGTTCTAAGAGAGCTGGTGAGTTTTATCGGGGATGAGGCCCGCATCCAGGATTACGGTGAAAAGCACACCTATCTTCAGACTGCGACTAAACTCAAAGAACATTTTGAGAAAACCCGCCATCCACAGGGGTATATTTTTTCTTCTGGTGGAACCACGGGGGATCCTAAGTATGTTCATTTCAGCTATGAGGAGTTTGACCGGACAACTGATATGTTGGCGTACAATTTTCGCGCCCAGGGAATAACTCCAGGTACAACTGTGGCCAATTTGTTTGTGGCGGGCAATCTTTGGTCTTCGTTTTTGGCGGTTGAAAAAGCTTTGGAGAAAATTGGAGCGATCCAGCTTCCTATTGGCGGCCTTTGTCCGAGTGAAAATATTCTTACCTATTTGAATAAATTTAAACCAGACGTGGTGATGGGGATTCCTTCATTACTGGTGATGAACGCGGAGCAGGCACTGGGGTTGGGAATAGAGCTTAAAATTAAAAAAGTTTTCTACGCTGGCGAGTCCATGTCTGAATCACGGATGAATTTTTTAAAGAAAACCTGGCACACAGAATACTTTGGATCAGCGGGATATGCGAGTGTTGATGCAGGAGTTATTGGTTATCAATGCACTAGTTGTGGTCCAGGTGAGCATCATCTTTTCAGTGACCTGATTAAAATGAAAATCGTCGAAGGTGAGGCGGTGATTTCTTCTTTGACTCGTGATTCGATGGCGATCAAGAACTACGCCACCGGTGACCGGGTTGAATGGGTTGATGATTTATGTGATTGTGGGCGCAAGGACAGAAAATTTAAACTCCTAGGTCGAATTGATAACATGATCCAGATCTGGTCGTGTCGTTTACTCTTGGGAGATATTGAAAAGTCTCTTAAAAATCTTGATCCCGAAATTTTGTCATTTCAGATACAGCTGAAAGAATCTCAAAACGAAGCTGGGGTCAGTGAAACGATGGATCTGTTTTATGAAACTCATCCAGGACGTGAATTAGATGAAAAACTTTTGCTTTCAGAGATATATCAAAACTCCAGAGACCTAAGAGATACTATTTCATTGGCGGCATTCGCTGATCGTCTCAAACTCCACCCTGAAGCGCACGGATCCATCAAGCGCAATTCAAGAACTGGTAAAATCAGCGTTATTCAGGATCTCAGAACCTAATTGTCAGGATTGTGTAAAGAGCTTGTTAGGTTTGATCCTCCATAGTTGTTCAAAAATAATTCATCTGTTCTTCTTATAGTAGATGAAAATATTAAAACTTTTGGCATTTGCAGTTGTTGTTCTTTCCTTCATTTTAGTGGGGCTACTCTTCTTCCCCTTTTTATCTGTCTCCAAAACTTTCATTCGGAAAAAGTTGATTCATTTGGTTTCATTCGTCTCAAAGTTAATGCTTAAAATTTTAAGTATCGAAGTAGAGTGCCATATCTCACCGCTATTTAGTAAAGATGCCAACTATCTGGTGGTGGCCAATCATCTTTCCTATTTGGATGTCATCATTCTGGCTTCCAAAATGCCTACTTGTTTTGTGACCTCAAGAGAAGTGAAGAACACTTTCTTTCTTGGTCATTTAACACAGTTGGCGGGATGCCTTTTTGTTGATCGCAAAAACAAAATGGGTCTTAAAGGTGAGATCCTTGAATTGAGGCAAGCACTTATGGATGGACTCAGCGTTACGGTATTTCCTGAGGCTACGTCCACTAACGGTGAAGAAGTTTTGAGATTTAGACGTCCTTTGTTTGAAGCATCTGTTGCTACTCAGAAATCTATTCTTCCGATTACGCTTAATTATCGTTCTATAAGTGGGGAGAAATTTAATCGAAATAATCGAGATGTCGTTTGCTGGTACGGTGAGATGACCTTCTTCGATCATTTTCTCAAAATTTTGGAACAAGATAAAATAGAGGTAGAAGTGTTTGTTTCTGAACCTTTTGCTCCCGCCATAATGTCTTCTTTTGATCTGGCCTCAAAAAGCCAGGAAATTATTAAATTAAATTACATCGGATTTTCTCAAAATGTCATGGAGGCTTTATGATTGAAATTTATCACCGTCCTGGAATTAATTTGTCCGAGGTGGAGCTTAATCACCTTCATCAAGAGCTGATGAGTGTTGCCAATGAATGCCTTGAGACCATCCCAGATTATCAGTGCCTTTCAGGTAAGAAATCAGAATATGATCGTCTTATTATTGCCGTTTCACGAGACAGTGAACAAAAAATTGATGGATTTTGCTCATCCTACATCCTTGAAGCCAAAGGATTAGGCAACATCCTCCATCTGGGACTCACGTGTGTAAGTCTCAGAGCGAGAGGCCTCGGTTTAACCCATCAACTGACGGGTAAAGTTATCATGCACTATATTTTTAAATATTCACTTTTCAGTCCGGTATGGATTAGCAACGTGGCATGCGTTCTTTCTAGCCTAGGGAATGTGGCCATGCATTTTGAAGATGTTTACCCTTCTCCATTCATGAAAAATCCAAAAGAATATCACGTTAAGATGGCCAATTACATCAATGACAATTTTCGCAAGGAACTTTACATCAACGTTGATGCTGACTTTTGTGAGAAACAGTTTGTTTTCAAAAATAGTGTAACCGGAACAATGTTTGAAAAATCCGCTGAGGATAGTAAGTTTCATCATCGTAACTCGATGTTAAACGAGTTTTACAAGGGATTAATTAATTTTGAAAATGGTGATGAAGTGTTGCAAATAGGCAAAGTGAGTTTGATGACTTATCCCAAATACCTTCTAAGAAGTCTCAAGCTCAAGAGCCTGAAAATGATGAATTCTCTCAACCCAATCATGCCGAAGGCTAGGGGAAGTTATTCCAATTAGGCTTTATTTTTTTACGTTGAAAAAGTCCAGTAGGGCCACAGGCATGGGGACTTTATCCCAGTAGAGGGCATGCTGCTGTTTGAGCTCTTCATTAAGAGCCGCTTCGTCAGGGGCCAGCATTTCCCGTTTTTCCAATATCTCTTTTTCGGAGTAACAATGTTCCCCTGCTTTCAATTCAACGTTATGGGAATTGAAGGCAATACAGCCAAAAGGTTTTACTTCGCGAGGAAGTGGGCAACCTAGTTCTTTGTGATTAAAAAATGGGCAAGTGTATGTACGTCGCAGATATGAACGTTTCCCATTTCCAAGCCCTTGATCCAAACGATACTTTGCCACGGTTTCTTGCAGACGATTTTTAAGCTCGTCATTAAATAGACCATTCGTTTTCAGATAGTCCACCAACTCAACAGCTTCGATGGGTGTTACCATCATTGAGTTGGCCTCATAGGTACAACAAGTGCCCGAGCAACCGCTGCAACCCATGCCTAGACGTTCTAGTTCTTCATTGCGTTCTATGAGGTTTTTGCGTCTTTCTTGAGGATCCATTTTGGCAAAATAGGATGCCAGCTTCCGATAGTCAATCGATGTGAGGGAATATAAAATTTCTTAATATTTGATTTAAGAGGTTATATGGAAAAACGGGCACTTTTTAAAATTATCCACAAAAATGTCCCTCACTCTAAAAGCCGTGATATTTATCACGACCTTTTGGCCATGAGTTGGAAGAAGACCTTAGCGCTCTTTGTGGTTTTCTTTCTTGTCATAAATAGTTTCTTTGCCACCCTTTACTGGTTCAACCCTGGTTCCATTTTGAATTCTGATAATTCTTGGCTGATGGCATTTTTTTTTAGTGTCCAGACTTTGGCAACAATTGGCTATGGATACCTGGCACCAGCTACGACGTTTGCAAATTTTCTCGTTATGGCCCAAGCCTCACTAGGCTTGATGATCCTCGCTATTTTAAGTGGTCTGTTCTTTGCCAAATTTTCCAGACCATCTTCCAAAGTGGAATTTTCAAAGGGAATGGTTATTACTGATTATGATGGTAAGAAGACGTTGATGTTTCGAATGGTGAACATTAGGAAGAATCAAGTGATCGATTCCACTATCAGTCTCAACTATCTTAAAGAAGAAAAAACAATTGAGGGCCATTCATTGAGACGTTTTACTGATTTAACACTAGTAAAACCTAAGGTTCCAATTTTTGCGATGACCATGATTCTCATGCATGTAATTGATGAGACAAGCCCACTTTTTGGGCTTGATCAAAAAGAGTGCTTCAAACAAAATACTGAGTTTTTTGTAACGATGATGGGGACCGATGGGACCTTTGGCCAGACCATCCATTCTACCCACGTCTATTACCCCAGTGACATATCTTGGGGGAAAAAATTCATGGATATGGTTGTTCTTTTACCAGATGGCACTAGGGTCATTGATTATGCAAATTTTCATCAGACAGTTTAAATATTAAGTGCTCATAATAACTGAGTTGGTGCGCAGCGACTAATTAAAATATATTTACCGGTTTAAGATTTACGAAAACAGTCAGATTTAGTACTAAATAGGTTCGCAAATTTTTATTTCTTAGGGAGATCAGCATGATTGATTCTTGGTTGAGCATTTGGGTAAAAACCCCAGTGATCTTTGGTGTGATAGCACTTGTGATCGCCGCCGTATTTTATTTCCGCGTAATTGGGATGGAAAAAGGTAATGAAACAATGGAGCGTATCGCAGGATATATCCGCGAAGGCGCAATGGCGTTTCTTTTTACTCAATATAAAACACTCGCTGTTTTCGGTGCTGTTGTTGCCGTTCTTATCGGTATTTCATTAGGAAAAGTGGCAGCTGCTTCATTCGTTCTTGGAGCTGTTCTTTCACTCCTCGCTGGTTTCATCGGGATGAAGGCTGCTACATATGCCAACGTTAAAACAACTCAAGCTGCTCGTTCTGGCATTAAGGCCAACGCTCTAGTTACTGCCCTAGATGGTGGTGCGGTTATGGGTCTTTCAGTTGCGGGTCTTGGTGCAATTGGACTTGGTGTTCTTTATATCGTTTTTAGAGAGTCTGAACTCCTTTCTCCAATCCTTCACTCATTTGCAGTTGGCGCTTCATCGATCGCGCTTTTTGCTCGTATCGGTGGTGGTATCTATACTAAAGCGGCTGACGTTGGTTCAGATATCGCTGGTAAAGTAATCGAAAACATTCCTGAAGATGATCCTCGTAACCCAGGTGTTATCGCTGATAACGTCGGGGATAACGTTGGTGACGTTGCCGGTATGGGTGCAGATATTTATGAATCAATGGTTGCTGCGATTGTTGCTGCCATGGCGATTGCTTTGACTTCTGATGCTCTTCCAACTCTTTTGGAAGGTGATCTCGAAATTAATAAAACAGTTGCAATTGGTCTTCCACTTGTTCTTTCAGGTGTTGGTCTTGCTGTATCAATCCTTTGTATCTTTCTTGCTCGTATGATGAAGAATATGGATCCTGCGAAAGTTCTTCGTGGCGCTCTTATTATGCCTCCAGTTATTCTTGCAATCGCATCTTTCATCATCATGAACATGCTAGGAATCACTCAGTCAGTTACTGCAGTAATGACTATTGGTGCAATCGGCGGAACAATCATCGGTCTTATCACTGATTATTATACATCTGCTGGTCCAGTTTCGCGTATTGCTGAAGCAGCAAGAACTGGTGCTGGTACAAACGTTATTCAAGGTCTTGCTGTAGGGATGGAATCAGTTGCGATCCCAATGATCGTAGTTGCGGCCGTTGCTTTCCTAGCTAACAAATACTTAGGACTTTACGGAATTGCGCTTTCTGCAGTTGGTATGCTCGGTGGTACAGCAGTTGTTATGACTGTTGATGCTTACGGCCCGATCTCAGATAATGCTGGCGGTATTTCTGAAATGTCAGCTCTAGGTCCTGAAGTTCGTGCGATTACAGATGAATTAGATATGGTTGGTAATACAACTGCAGCTATCGGTAAGGGTTACGCTATCGGTTCAGCGATCCTCACTGTTCTTGCTCTCTTCTCTGCTTATAACATTGAAATTAACCACGTTCGTGCGCTCAATGGTCTTGGTGCTGTTGAGCTCGTATTAACTGATCCAAAAATTCTTATCGGTATCCTTCTTGGTTCAATCCTTCCATTCCTTGTTGGTTCTTCAACAATGCTTGCGGTAGGTAAAGCTGCTGGTGCGATCGTTGTAGAAATTGGTCGTCAATTCAGAGAGATTCCAGGTCTTATGGAACTTAAAGCTGAGCCAGAGCCTAAAAAAATCGTTGATATCGCAACTAAAGCTGCGATGAAAGAAATGATCTTCCCTGGTTGTGTGGCCATCGTTGCTCCAGTTCTATGCGGATTCTTCATGGGCCCAGCTTCTCTAGCTGGTCTACTTGCTGGATCATTAGCAGTTGGTGCTACTATGTCGCTTTTCATGGCGAACGCTGGTGGAGCTTGGGATAACGCTAAAAAATACATCGAGAAAGGCAAGCTTGCTGGTGAGAAGAAGGGAACTGATACTCACAAAGCTGCAGTTGTTGGTGATATGGTAGGGGATCCGTTCAAAGATACATCTGGTCCTGGTATTGCTATCTTGATCAAAGTGATGTCGGTAGTTTCACTTTTAATTGCTCCGTTAATCGCTCTTCTTTAAGTTTTAAACTTCAAGGCCCACTTCGGTGGGCCTTTTTTATATCCCGCCAAATAAAGCTTCCAGTTGAAAACCAACGTAGGGGGTTCGTCTGAAAGACCAGAATTTCGGAAAGTCTAAGCCAGTAAAGACATCTACATAGAACCAATGCCTATAAAGGTTTCGCCGGTAATTGGTACCAAGTCGGTAATTGTCCACATACCAAACACTTTTTTCGATTATAGTTGTGAAACTTGGTCCGTAGGAAATGGCATCGTCATCACTGAGTCGGTGGATGATGGATGGACCGTGACCTGTTTTAAAATCTTTTCGAGTCACTTTCCAGTCAGCAATATTTCTCCATCGCACAAGCGTATTTTCTCCAAGAGCAAGATCGGAATCAAAAGTCGTGTATTCTTCCCAGTCCCTGTCACTGTACCAGGCCAGCTCTTCAACAAAGCGGTGAATTACGTCACCGGAAGTCATATTTTTTCGGAGCCTCGCCCGGGAAAAGATTTTGGGTGGAATACTCGCATTAACTCCAACGTCTGCGCGGAATTGCCAACTTTTGTCGAGCTGATTCAAAGCTATGTCTGAACTTGTTCCACTTTTGGCTTTTTCTTTCGCTTTCTCTTTGGATTTTTTAGTATCTGATTCAAATTTAAATTTTTGCTCAAGCTTTGGAAGTCGTATGTTGAAACGAATTTGAAACTGGTCATCAAGTTTCGCCCGTTCTCTCAGTTCATAGCGTTGCCTGATTCTTATACGACTTCTCGCTAGTTCATCATCGGCCCTCTGATCAGCAAAAAATAAATCGAGCCTATTGGCAACTGTGTTAACCTGTCTTCCCAGTAAATATTGAGTGGTTTCGAGTATAGGGATAGAGTCTGCTTCCACCTCTTCAGCAGGTGATGCAGAGGCAATGGCCGGAATGAGGATAAATAGAACAAAATAGATAGGCCTCATGGAATAATTGTAACTTAATATCCCAAACTGCCAATTCTTGGTGTCACTTTTTTTGGGAAATAGGCCTTGAGACTTCAACTAAGCGGATGATTTTAGAGCAATTGTCACATTTTCTTGAAAAAGTCTTTGGTGCAGGGCCTTAAAATGACCAAGTCAAAAATTTAAAGGGGCTAAAAGTGAAAAATAAGCGTGTCATGATAGGGGTCGGGGTCACAGCATGTCTGGCGATTTCATCTGTTTTCTATTTCCAAAAATCTGCTTCGAGAAATCTTGGTGATGATGCCCTACTTTCTATTATCAAAAATGATCAAAGAGGCTTTGAGAATTTTATTCAGGCCGGAGGTAGACTTGGAATGAATTTAAATGTTGAAGGTGATACATATATGGTTGGTGAGTTGCTGGTGAAATACAATCGTATTGGCTTCGTGAAATATGCTAAAGACAAAAAAATGCAGTTTGAAATAGATCCTAAAAAAGAGTTTGATATTCATTCACTGTCAGTAACTCAAAATAGTCCAGAGATGTTGGGCCTTGTCCTTGGAGAGCAGAAGCTAGATAAGAATTTTAAGGCTTACGGTAAAAAAGGATGGAGCTTGCTTCACATGGCAAGTGCACAGTGCTCATATAAAGTTGTGAGCATTCTCCACAAAGCAGGTATGGCCTGGGATTTAAAAACAAAAAATGGGGAAACTCCACTGACTATCGCTGCTGAAGAGGGATGTCTTCAAGCCCTGAGCTACTTTAAGGAGCAGGGAGCAGATTTCAAGGCCAATGATGGGCGAGGCATAAGTGCTCTCAGTATTTTGCGCAAAAAGAAAGATGCAGCTTTGGTGGCATTTGCAGAATCTTTTATGGACAGAAGAATGCCAGCCTCAGTAATAACAGTCGCGCAAAGTGCTCCTAACTTTTATAAGAAAAGAAAGATTCCTAGGGACTCATTGGCGGATCGTGCTCACCTGATAGAACCATCAGATCGCCCCGAGGAGGCGAATGAGACGGACGAAAATTCAGAGTTTAGTGATTAAGCTGGTAAAAGATACTAAAAGCAAAACGATCGGACTTTAAAAGGTTGTTGCGCAAAATTCTTTTAGATCTAATATAGATATAAATGGGAGGAATAACATGGAAGTTATTCGTCGGTCGAACGCAGAGATAGAAAGAAGTATTGGTACAGTTGCTTACTTCATCCGTAAAAAAAGAAAAGAAAGAGGAATTACTCAGGAAGAATTGGCAAAATTCTCAGGAGTTGGTCTGGCATTTCTCAAACGCTTGGAAGGCGGAGATGAAAATCTTCACCTGGCAAAAGTGCTCCAGGTGATGAGACATCTCAACGCGGATTTGTTTCCAAAAGAATATCAGTAATTATTTCGAAATATTTTTTTTACAGTAGCGCATGTTTAACATCTCTACCGTAAGAGAGAATGCCATAGCAAAGTAAATGTAGCCCTTGGAAATGTGTGCTCCAAAGCTTTCCGCAACCAACATCACCCCTATTAGAAGTAGAAATGAGAGCGCAAGAATTTTGATCGTTGGGTGACGTTCAACAAAACCACTTATTTTTCCCGCCGAAAGAATCATGATGAGCATTGAAATGAGCATCGCCGCGACCATAATAGAAATATCGCTCGCCATACCTACAGCAGTAATAACAGAGTCGAGAGAAAAGACGATATCAAGAACGAGGATTTGCAAGAGCATCATTTTGGGATCCGCTTTCTTTTTCACATGACTTTCAGCTTCGTGAAGATGGATTTGTGGATCTCCTTCGACCTTGTGGTGAATTTCGAATGTCGATTTTGCGAGAAGAAATAATCCTCCGCCGAGTAAAATCAAATCGCGTCCAGAGAATGACTGTGAATACACGCTAAAGAGCGGCTCCTTAAGGGTCATAATCCAGCTTATTGAGAAGAGAAGGGCGATCCGAATAATGAGGGCGAGAGAAATTCCTATGTTTCGTATTCTGGACTGATGCTCTTTTGGTAGACGGTCAACAAGAATGGCGATGAAAATGATGTTATCAATTCCCAAGACTGTTTCCATCGCAGTAAGGGTGAACAGTGCTGTCATCGTTTCAGTTGTTAGCTCGAACATTCTAGCTCCTTAATAGATCAAATCATTCGCCTTTATCTTCGTAAAATCTGCTCTCTTTGACTAGCATCAAACTGCTGGTAAAATGGATCCAATAGGAGATTTTATGTTGAAAACGATTTTGCTGGTAATTATCCTCACACTTGTGAGTTGTGCCTCTAAGCCCCAGCTTTATCCAAATCAAAAGCTTAAGCACGTAGGTAAGGAAGCGGCCAAAAAAGATATTGATAGATGTATCGCAGATGCTGAACAGTATCTGAAAAGCTCCACGGGAAAAAATGCGGCCAAAGGAGCTGGTGCTGGTGCTGCTATCGGTGCTGCGATGGGAGCAGTTAGTGGCCTCTTTACTGGAAATTTAGGAGGCAGTTTAATCAGAGGTGGCGCCATTGGTGCTGCTGGTGGAGGCGTTGCTGGGGCGCTTTCTCCCGATGAGATTAAGCGCCGCTTTGTGAATCAATGTCTTGCCGAAAAAGGCTATCAAGTTTTAGGTTGGGACTAAAGCTTCAAATGACTTTTGCATTTGGCACGACCACCGCCAAAGAGTCTTCCCAGCTTCGATGAAGCCGTTTCAACACAAGCTTCTAAAACATCCTCCACATCAAAAGTCTGTGGATCGAACTCAACCTTTTTTCCCTCTTCATCTTTTTTCAAATCATGAATAGCAATACT
>JFJP01001169.1_pt1 | contig 31280 bp, 23 predicted proteins | sample 431651 | NCBI WGS metagenome assembly JFJP01 (sample SAMN02602958, study PRJNA72255) | Microbial mat metagenome, whole genome shotgun sequencing project. | biome: fresh water; feature: sink hole; material: water; isolation source: purple microbial (photo- and chemosynthetic) mats found in... | reverse complement strand
TGCTGGACCCAATTTTGATTTCAAAAAAATTTCGTGCCCTTCGTGCCTTTCGTGGACAAATCCCCTCCAAGGACAAAAATGGGCGCGGTCCCAAGAGGTCATTTCTAAAATTCCCTTTCAAAAATTACTTTTGATTATCAATGGGTTGGAAATAGAAAAATGCAAATAACGGTTTTTATGCTGGACCCAATTTTGATTTCAAAAAAATTTCGTGCCCTTCGTGCCTTTCGTGGACAAATGCCCTAATGGTTTTTATACAGGACTCACATTTCTTAAAAAACCAAAATTCCCAAGATCAAATCCAAGGAAGCAGGTTTCCGGCAAGGGATCCCGAGCGGAAAATCGCCTTCGGGCATTTGAAAGCATCCCCAAGAAACCCCAAGCAAGCCTTAACAAGAAGCCCGGTGGCTTCCTTCTTGTTAAACTTTTGTCAAAAGGCTTCAAATCCCTTGACAATGGCCACTTTTTTGCCTATTTTTACCCGAGGAAAAGAAATGCGCCAACGGCAAGACTTTTCAAGGCGCTCTTTGCGCGAAGCCCAAAGAGCAAACCCACACCCAAAGCAAGGGACAGTTGGCCCTGAGCACCTCGAAAAAAATGCCGTCCATGAAAAAAACCCTACTCTACCTGGCCCTCCTGGCCAACCTTTCCGCCCAAGCCCAGATAACGCTCTGGGATGCCGAAGGCAACGACATCAGCAACTCCGAGATCACCGTCAGCGGCGACCCCGCCGATTTCGAGACCATCGCCCGGGCCCATGTCAAGAACGAAAGCGAGACCAACTACACCATCATCGTGAACAGCGAAGTGGTAACTTCCGTCGAAGGGATGCAGTACGCCCTCTGCTGGGGCCTCTGCCTGAACCCCAGCACCAGCGGCCAGACCTCGGGCTCGCAGGCCCTCCAGGCGGGCCAGACCGACCAGGAAAGCTTCTCGGGCCACTGCTACCCCTCCAACAACCAGGGCACCAGCCAGCTCAAATATACCTTCACGGCCACCGAATGGGATGGCGAAGTCACCCTCACGGTCAACTACGAAATCTCCACCCGCGCCTCCGTGGGTCAGCTCGGCCTGGGAGGAGTCTCCGCCCCCTACCCCAACCCGGCGCAAGACTTCACCGCCTTCCGCCACAACATCCCCGCCGGCAAGGACGCCCGCGTGCGCATCTTCAACGCCCTGGGCGTCGAGGTCCGCAACGTCAGGCTGCAAGGCGCGGGCACGACCCAAGTGCAGACCAACGACTTGGCTCCGGGCATCTACTTCTACTCCGTGGTCGTCAACGGACAGGCCGTCAGCACCAGCAAGCTCATGGTCAGGCGCTAGGCCCGGCCCCCGATCCATCGCTCGGAAGCCGCGGCAAGTCCTGCCGCGGCTTCCGCTTTTTGGGCCTCCCCCACCCACCTTTTGTTTTCCTGCGCGGGATGGCGTATTTTCACGAAAAAACGCCCCCACCATGACCAACCGACAACTCTTCCCCTCGCTCATCGCCTTCACCGTGGCCGCGCTGGCCGCGATGGGCCTGCTCCGCTGGCTCGAAGTGCCCGCCGGAGACTTCATCGACTGGCTCACGGCCATTGGCGGCTTCTGGCTGCTCATCTTCGTTACGACCGTGCCCTGGAACACCCATTTCCGCGCCCGCGAGGTGCTCAGCGATGCCGTGCGCGCCCAGGCCAAAGACCTGAAAGTCAAGAAGGAAGACCTCGATTACGTCAACAAGATCGCCCGGACCTACTTGGCCGTGGCCCTGAGCATGCACCTGGTCAGCGCCGTGGCGCTCTACCTGGTGGCCCTCTTCGAGGTCAGCGCCGTCGGATACTGGGGCGCCATCCTGGCCCTGCTCCTGACCGGCCTCCGCCCCGCGGCCCGGCTCTACGCCTACGTCCAGTACCGCCTGTCCTCCATCTCGCAGGAAGTACGCTACCCCGAGCAGGACGTTTTCGAGCTCATGTCCAAGCTCGAAAAGGCCACCGAGCGCGTCGATGAGCTGTGGAACCTCCTGCACCCCGAGCATCTGGGCAGTTGGACCCAGGAGAAAGGCAGGGAGCTGGCCCAGCTCGAAGAATCCTTCTTCAAGCTCCGCGAGAAGATGGAGAACTTCCAACTCGAGCAAGGCCGCAACCTCGAGCTCATCCGCGACGAGAACCGCAAGCAGATCGCCCAGATCTCGGAAGACGCGAAGCTCCTCTCGCAGGTGCGCGAGCTGGTGCGCTTCATCAAGACGGCCTGAAAAGCCGAAGGCGGCTCCCGAAATCTCGGAAGCCGCCTTCGCGAAAGCCGCCAGGCCGGGGCCTAGCGCAGCGTGTAGGCATCGACCCGCTCCAGGGTGACGGGGTTGAGCACCTCCACCTCGATGCTCGGGCCATGCACATGGAAGAACACCAGGGCGTTCTGGGTCGAAAAGCCCCGGACGTGCTCCGACCACGGGCCGGTTTCCTGGGCGTAGTACGGAGCGCCCGCCGCGCCATTGTTGATCTGCAGCAAGGGCCGGCTGAGCTCAATCTTCGCGTGCGGATAGTCCGGCGGATAGATGTTGACCCCAGGCCCCAGGTGCAGGCGGTTGTAGTTGTGCTCGTCGCCCGTCAGGATGGCCGCCACCTTCGGCGTCTGGTTCACCAGCAGCTCCAGGTACTGGTCGCGGCGCTGGATGATGCCCTCGCGGGCAGGCTGGCCCGCCACCACGGGGCGATGCGCGTTGTTGCCGTTGTACCACATGTCGTCGGCCATGTGCCCGCCGTTGGGGAAGGCCGGTGTGTGCTGCGTTACGAAGATGTGGTCGATGGTCGGGTCCTGCTGGTAGGCCTTCAGCGTCTGGGCCAGCCATTCCATCTGCCGATCCATGAGGTAGCCGTGCAGGTTGCCCCCCGACTCGGGCGTCTCGGCCAAGGTCGGCGCGTAGAGGTAGTCGGAGTTGAGCGACACCACGGCCACGTTGTCGTAGCGGTAATGGAAGGCCGTCTCGGAATAGCTCGGGAAATCGGCCTGGCGCGGCCGCGGGTCGTACCAGGCGCCATCCTCCGACTCGGGGCCGTTGGTGGGGTTGGTGAACTGCTCGGCGAAGAGCGACTCGGCCGAATGGTCGGCGAAGGGGAACTGGTCGATCATCACATAGCGCTCGCTGTCAATGAAGTAGAAGTTCAGGGCCTCGTGGTTGCCCATGCCCGCGTAGATGGGCATGTGGTGCCAGAACGGCTCGACGGCCCGCTTCCAGTTGGCGTATTGCAGGCGCATCTCCTGGTGGTGCTCGGCGTAGCCGTTGATGAGGTCTCCGGTGAACTGCATGAAAACGGCGCCCTCGTGGACGGCCAGCGCGGCGATCTTCTTCATGATGTAGGCGTTGGTGCCGTAGAAGTCGCGCTCGCCGCCCCCGTTGCCCGACCGCGAGTCGCTGGCATAGGCGAAGGTGAAGGGCGCGCGGCTGCCCGGCCGGGGCGCGGTGCGCAGGCTGAACCGCCAGGCGAAGCCGCCGTGGTGGAGCACGTACTCGTAGAGGCTGTCCGGCTCCAAGCCGCTGATGGCCAGCTCGTGCAGGCGCTGGCTGGGCGAGTCGAAGCGCTTGCCGCCGATTTCGACCCAGGCCTCCTGCGGGCGGTCGAACTCGAAGCGCAGCGTCGCGCCCTGGTGGTCGAGCAGGTTCACGAACGGCCCCTCGACCAGGGTGGGCACCGAGGCGAAGCCGTCCGCAGTCTTGGCGAAATCGGCCTTGCCATCGTGCAGCAGCATCCCGTCGGCCCGCACCACGCGGAAGCCCAGGGTGCCATGGCCGCTCTTCTCCCATCCGGTCATGTCGTAGCGCCCCGAAAGGCGGCCCAGGTCGATGCTGGCCCGCCCGCCGACGATGGGCTCGCTCGAGTGGAAGTAAACCGGCAGCGGGTGGCGGCTGTCGTCAGGGTCGATCAGGCCGTAGAACAAAGTGCCGGACAAGGTGCTGCCGCCAAAGTCGAACTCCAGGCCCTTCGCGGTGGCCACGGGCGGGCGACGGAACTGCTGGAGGTCGTGCTCGGGCTCGCTCTGGCGCATGGGCACGCGCACGCCACCGATTTCGATCTGCAGCAGCCCTTGCGGGTCACGGCTCAGTTGCGGGTAAACAGCCGGAATGTCGGCTTCTTGGGCGAAAAGGCTCTGGCCCAGGGCCAGCAGCGCGCCCGCGAGGAAGATTTGGCGCATGGTGTTGAGTTTGGTTCGTGGGTTTTCCAGGGCGAAAGTCGCACCCTGCCCCAAAGGAAACAAGATTTGCCCAAAGGCCCAAGCCCCGCCGCCAAGCCAAGGCCACCCGCCAAGAATATCCGCGCAAGCCCCCCTCCCGCAGGACCTTCGCCGCCCTATCTCGCCGCCTACCATCGCCTCAACAGCGCGCGCAGCAAAAGCCACCCACGAGTTCAAAAAAATCGCCAAGGCGCTTGCTTTGCGAAGACATAGTTTGTATCTTTGGCTACCATCAATTTCACCCCCCCAATGAACAAGCTACCCTTCAAAACCGCCAATGCCCAGGGCCAAAGTCGGCAGCCGAACTTCCAAAACCAGTCGATTCGAATTTTGACAGATTGGCGCGGCTTCAGGAGGTGTGCGTTTGATTCCTAATGCGCAATGATGCTTTTGGGTGGGAATTTTGGATGGTGGAAGTAATGACGTTATGTGCTATTTTAAAAATAAAAAATAACAATTAATTCAACTGTGAACTTCAAATATCACGAACATCATAAACGGCTTCAAGTAGAATGTCCGCCGAGAACTTATACGCCACGAAATATTGATGCGTATAGGTGGGTATTTGATTGTGGGGATGAACAGAATTTCCAAACACAATATGAAAAATTTATGAAGAGATTTCCCAATCCTTCAAAACCACCAAAGAGATATAACGATATTTCAGACTTGGAAAAGCGAGGCATAAAAATGTGCGAAGATATGGCGTACTCTATGTATATTACAGCAGAAAAAGCCGAAGAAGGCTTTGTTTTCTTGTCAGAAAGATTTCCCAAAGCAGATTTTGGTAAGCATATTGCTTTTGCAAAACTAAATGAAAAAGATGGGGTTAATGGTGAAATTGACGAAAATGGACATTACAATCACCACCCTTTTGAACCTATGAACTATGAAAATCGTTTTGAAATAGTATCAAGTTTTATCAAAATATGAATACTCTGAACTGCATAAGTGTAAGTGGGTTGGATTTTAATCCCCAAAAAATGGGAGACTTGATCTACTATGAAGGTCCCTTGCTTTCGCATTTTCAAGATGTAAGCAAACCCAATGAACATTATTTTTATCGTTGGGTTGATAATGATGATGAGGCTAACCGTTGGCTTATATTTAAAGCCACAAATCAAGATTTAATAAGTTTTTTTAACAAACGATTTTCCGAACTTGATTTAATAGCCCAAAATAATGCTCTAACGTTTTTGGACTTAGACGATAACCTAAACAAATTGGGTATTTATGTAACTGCTTTTGAAAACGTACCAAACGACTACCTACCCTCTCGAAGAACTTTTTTTGAGGCAAGTAGATATGAGCCTTATGCTTTGGAATTAAAAAATAAATTAGAACTTTCTACACGAGAAGATAGCATTATGATACAACTTCTCATGAAGATTCAGAGTATGGAAAAAGAGCATAGAGAAACAAAAAAAATTTTATCAGAAGTCAAAAATTTGTTAGAGGCTTTTAATGCCGATGAGTTCCCTGCTATAAACTCAAAGCTCAGAAAAGGGAAAGGGAAAGTTTATCAAGACGAACTTTTGAATTTTTTGTACTCTACCCAATGATTTTTTTGACAAGTCCAAAAACAAATTATAACAGGTAAAAAAATCCGTTGCGATGAATAAATCACAAAAAATACGTCTTGAAGGCGAAGAAACAGATAAAAAGAAATTGCTTATAGAAGCTCTTCTTGAAAAAATATCTCCCGAGAAACACGCACAAGTAGATATTGAGGAATATGCTGAAAAGTTACTCTCTACTACCAAGCGTTTCCAAGAGGAAAAACACTCTTTTAACGAAGGAGATTTGGTTGTTTGGAAGAAAGGTCTTAAACATAAGCAAGTTCCTGAATACGGAGTTCCTGCCGTAGTTATCAAAGTTTTACGTGAAACTATTTTGGATAATGAAGCACCACTTGCAAGTCCTTACTATCGTGAGGAATTAGATATCCTTTTAGGAATACTTGATGATGATGACGACTTATTGTGTTTTTACTATGATAGTAAAAGATTTGAGCCGTTTTCAAAACAATAAAAACAGCCCACAACAATATGTTTGCGAAAAGGCGGGCGAATGTGCTAATTAAGGCTTTTTGTGCTTCCTATAAACTTTGTGCGTTGGGCAAGGAAAGTGCTATCAATTCCTCCCTTCGCATACATTTTTTCGTTATAGTCGCCAGCATCCCACCCAAAGCAAGATCCCCCAAATCGTCGAGGTGGCCAGGACCATCAAACGACATTGGGCAGGCGTCGTCAACTGGGCGAAAAACCGCATGCCCAATGGGATACTCGAAGGGTTCAACTCCCTGTTCCTAGCCGCGAAGGCCAAGTCGAGGGGACACAGGGAAACAGAGACCATCAAGGCAGTCATCTGCATCTTGATCGGGAGGCTTGATTTTGCCCGAATCCATCCTTTTTGTTTTGTCCACACACTCTTGTAAAGAACCTGGATACAACCTTATTCCCTTATTGGACCAGGAATCCTAGGGTTGGCGGGGGTTTCTTGATGTTCCTTTTGATGGCTCGGGAATTATACCTTTGCTTGCGACTTGGCATCAGATGCCTAGCCTCAAGGGCGCAATCCCCAGCGGTACTTCCTGATTTTGAGGAAGTTGATCAGCATACGCTGGGGGCTTTTGCGGAAGAGTTGGCGGTAGGCGTGGGCCAGTTCGCAGGAATACTCGGGGTCTTGGGGCAGGCTGGTGGGCGGGGGCGCTTGGGCGAGCGCGGTCTCGTAGCGTCGGGTCTTGCCCACGTGGCGGCCCGAGCCGTCGGCGCCGCGGTTGAGCACGAGCGACTGGCTGGGATAGACGTTGAACATCTGGCGGCGGTGGCAGGCGTAGTTGAAGCGGATGGCCCAGGAGTCGTTGCGGCCGAGGCGCTGGTCGAGCAGCATGGCGGCGCAGTCTTGCCCTCCGAGGTTGAAGGATTCGATTTCCTGGTCGTCGCGGATGAAGCGGTCGAAGTCGGGGACCTGCCAGTCCACCGATTCCCAGCGGTCTTGCCAGCTTGCCCAGCCCCAGGAGTTGACGCGCTTGAACAGGAAGATGGGCTCCTGGTGCCAATCGGGCAGGCGGGCCGGACCTTTGTAGCCGGAGATGCTGAAGACCCGCGGGTGGTCGCGGTAGGTGCGCAGGGCCAGGTTCATGAAGTCGAGGAAGCCGGGGGCCAGCTCGAGGTCGTCTTCCAGGACGATGGCCCGTCCGTGCTCGCGCATGACCTGCCCGACTCCGTCGATGATGTTGCGGGCCAGGCCCCAGTTGGTTTCGCGCTGGAAGATGAAGACCTCCTGGAAGCGCGCCGCGCCGCGGGCCACGGACAAGGCCTGGCGCACCAGCGGCGCGTCGTGGTCGGTACGGGGGCCATCGGCGAAGATGTAGAGCAAGGTACTGGGGGCCAATGCGTTGGCTTCGAGCGAGCGGAGCAGGTTCTTGAGGTGCTCGGGGCGGTTGTGGCAGAAGATGGCCACGGGCGCGAGGGTCATGTCTTTTCCCATAGCAGTTCCAGGGCTCTTGTGATGACGTGTCGGTGCGATTCGATGCGGAAGTTGTGGAGCTGGTGCAGCCCTTGGCGGCGCTGGTTGTCGCGGGGGCGGAGCAGCATGTGCAGCCTTCGGCGTAGGCGCTTGTGCCAGGGCATGTCGGGGCGGAGGCCCGTCGCGGCCTGGCTGAGGTGCAGGCGGTAGCGGCTTTCGAAGAGCTCCAGGCACTGGCGGTCGGCCCGTTCGGGGTAGCCGTCGGCGAGCAGCCGCGAGAGCTGGTCGAGGGCCTGGGGCGCCTCGGGCCAGGGCAGCAGCAGGCGGCCTTCGCGGCGGTGCCCGACGGCGCGCCAGCGAAGCGGCGCGCCCGGCCGCCACTCGACGGCCAGGGCGAAGGCGGGCTCGGACTCGGGGCGCGAGGCGAAGTAGAAGTCGCCCAGGCTGTGGAAGATCGGGCGCCCGAGGTACCACTCCATGCCCTGGGGCACGTGCGGATGGTGCCCGACGACGAGGTCGGCGCCCGCCTCGACCAGGGCGCGGTAGCGCTGCCGCCACTCGGGCAAGGGCAGCGGCACCTTCTCGACCCCGGCGTGGAGGTTGAGCACCAGCAGGTCCACCCGGGCGCGGGCTTCGCGGACGCGGCGCTCCACCTGCCAGTGGTTGATGTGCGCGAATCCGGCCCCGGCGTCGCCCTCGCGGCCCAGCGCGCCGAACTCCCACTCGGCCAGGGCCATGAGGCCCACGCGCAGCCCGTTGTGGACGAAGATGGCCGGGGCGTAGGCCTGCTCCCAGTCGAGCCCGGCGCCGAAGGGGACCAGGCCCGCCTGCCGGGCGCCTTCGAGGGTGGCGGCCAGGCCTTCGGGGCCGTGGTCGAAGATGTGGTTGTTGGCCAGGGAAAGATGCGTGAAGCCGACCTGCCGGAGCCAGCCGAAGGCCAGGGGCGACTGGGCCAGCAGCGGCCCGGACTTGGCCGTGGGCTTGCCCGCGCCGGAGACGGGCGCCTCGAAGTTGCAGCAGGCCAGGTCGGCTTGGCGCAGCTCCTGGGCCAGCTCGGGGCCGAGCCAGTCGGGGCCAGGCGCGCGGTCCATGACCAGGTCGCCGCAGAAGAACAGCTTGAGCGCGGGGCCGTCGTCGGCCTGGGGCATCTGGCTTTGCATTTTACAAGATATTTTCCTTTGGAAATCAGAGCTTTAGCAGCACGGCCGAAACGCGCTCGGCGGCCAGGTCGAGCTCCGTGTCGGTGATGTTCAGGGGCGGGGCGAATCGGAAGGAGTGGTCATCGAAGAGGAACCAGTCGGTAACGATGCCTCCGCCGTGGTTGAACAGCTCCATGGCGCGGAACAGGGCCGCGGAGCTGCCCAGGTCGATGGCGTGGAAAAGGCCGGTGCCGCGGATTTCGGTGATGGGCGCGGCGGGCAGGGCGTCGAGGAACCGCCGGGCCTTGCGGTCGATGTCGTCGAGCAGGCGCTCGTGGAGCAGGGCCTCGAGGGCAGCCAGTCCGGTGGCGCAGCTCAGCGGATGCCCGCCGAAGGTGGTGATGTGGCCGAGCACCGGGTCGTGGCTCAGCTCGATCATGAGCGGGCGCGGGGCCACGAAGGCGCCCAGAGGCAGGCCGCCGCCAAGGGCCTTGCCCAGGCAGAGGATGTCGGGCACGACTCCCGATCGCTCGAATCCCCAGAGGGTCCCCATGCGCCCGAAGGCCATTTGGATTTCGTCGAAGACGAGCAGGGCGCCGACTTGGTCGCAGCGCTGGCGCAGGGCCTGGAGGTAGCCGGGCGCGGGCAGGATGGCCCCGGCCTCGGCCTGGAGGGGCTCCACCACGACGCAGGCCGTGCGGTGGTCGATGCGTTCCAACTGGCCGAAGTCGTTGTAGTCGAGCAGGCGGGTGCCGGGCAGCAGCGGGCGGAAGGCCCGCTTGAAGCGCTCGTCGCCCATGAGGCTCAGGGCGCCGTTGCTGCTGCCGTGGTAGGCCTTGCGCATGGAGACCAGCCCCGGGCGGCGGGTGTGGCGCTTGGCCAGCTTGATGGCGCCCTCGATGGCCTCGCTTCCGGAGTTGACGAAATAGACGGAGTCGAGCGTCGGCGGCAGCAGCTCGGCCAGCCGGGAGGCCAGGCGCACCTGCGGGCTTTGGACGAAATCGCCATAGACCATGACGTGCAGGTGGCGGTCGGCCTGCTGGTGGAGGGCTTCGAGCACCTTGGGGTGGCCATGTCCGAGGTTGCAGACCGAGACGCCGGCCACCAGGTCGATGTAGTCCTGGCCGTCGGGGCCGAAGAGCCGGCTTCCCTTGGCGCTTTCCACCTCCACGAGCATGGGGCTGGGCGAGGTCTGGCCGAGGTGGCGCAGGAACAAGGTTCTAAGGTTGCTCATGGTCGCGTTTTTCTGGGCGAAGATAGTCCTTTCGAGGGAATGGTAAGAAGTCGAACAATTTGGTCAAGCCCGCGATCCGCGCCCATTATTTTCTTAGCTTTGCGCAAATTTTTCCGAATGAAACTGACCGCAGAGCAGATTTCCAAGATCGTGGGCGGAACTGTGGAGGGCGACCCCGGGGTCGAAGTGTCCCTCTTCTCGAAGATAGAGGAGGCCCAGGCCGGGAGCCTGAGCTTCTTGTCGAACCCCAAGTACGAGCCTTATCTTTACACCACGCGGGCCTCGGTGGTGCTGGTCTCGCAGAGCCTGGCGCCCAGCTCGCCCGTCGGGGCTACGCTGGTCCGCTGCGCCGATCCTTACGCCGCCCTGGCCAAGCTGATGCAGTTGCAGGAGCAGATGACCCGCGAGGTGCCCGTGGGCATCTCGGAGGGCGCCTACGTCCACCCGGAGGCCCAGTTGGGCGAAGGCGTTTACGTGGCCCCGCACGCCTTCATCGACAAGGGCGCGGTCATTGGCCCGGGCGCCCAGTTGTACCCGCAGGTCTATGTGGGCCCGAACGCGCGCGTGGGCAAGGGAACCATCCTGATGCCCGGCGTCAAGGTCTATCGCGACTGCGCGCTGGGCGAGGAGTGCCTGATCCACGCCGGCACGGTCATCGGCTCCGACGGCTTCGGCTTCGCCCCGCAGCAGGAGGGCCAGTTCCAGAAGATCCCGCAGCTCGGCAACGTCGTCATCGAAGACCATGTCGAAATCGGCGCCAACTGCACCATCGACCGGGCCACGATGGGCTCCACCCTCATCCGCCGGGGCGTCAAGCTCGACAACCTGATCCAGGTGGCGCACAACGTGGAAATCGGCGAGAACACCGTGATCGCCTCGCAAACCGGCATCTCCGGCTCCACCAAGATCGGCCCCAACTGCATGGTCGGCGGGCAGGTCGGCTTCGCCGGGCACCTGAACATCGCGGCGGGCGTCAAGATCGGCGCGCAGGCTGGCATCCACGCCTCCATCGAGCCGGGGCAGGTCATGCAAGGCTCGCCCGCGATGCCCATGCGCCAATTCTACCAGACCAGCGCCGTCATCCGCCGCCTGCCCGACATGTGGCGCGAACTCAACGCGCTGCGCAAAGAACTAGACGAACTCAAGTCAACGACAAAACCCTCCTAAAGCAGCATGCCTGAAAGCCAACACACCATAGCCAGCGCCATCACCTTCGAGGGGAAAGGCCTGCACACCGGCAAATTCGCCCACATGACCCTCCAGCCCGCCGAGGCGGACACCGGCATCGTCTTCCGGCGCGTGGACCTCGAGGCCCGGCCCGAGGTGCGCGCCCTGGCCGAGCTGGTCAGCTCGACCCAGCGCAGCACGACCCTGAGCGAGAACGAGGCCAGCGTTACCACGGTGGAGCACCTGCTCTCGGCCCTGATGGCCAGCGGAGTGGACAACGCCCTGATCGACATCGACGGCCCCGAGGTGCCCATCCTCGACGGAACCGCCTGGCCTTTCTTCGAGGCCCTGCAAGCCGCCGGCCGCAGCGAGCAAGACGCCGCCCGCAAGCTCTTCGCCCCTAGGGAGAAAGTCGTCTTCGAGGATGAGCAGACCGGCTCGCGCATCGAGATCTACCCCGACGACCACTTCAGCGTTGACGTGCTCATCGGCTTCGACTCGCCCATCCTGCGCAACCAGTTCGCCCGCCTCGAAAGCCTCGACCACTACGGCGCCCAGGTGGCCCCGGCCCGCACCTTCGTGTTCCTGCGCGAGATCATGCCCCTGCTCCAGAACGGCCTGGTGCGCGGCGGCAGCCTCGACAACGCCATCGTGCTGGTGGACCAGGAGCTCAGCGACGAGACCCGAGAGATGCTGCGCGAGACCTTCCAGCTCGAGCACGTCAAGGTCAACGAGCAGGACCACACCCTGAACAACACCAGCTTCAAGTTCGACAACGAGCCCGCCCGACACAAGATCCTCGACGTCATCGGCGACCTGGCCCTCATCGGGATGCCCATCCGCGGCAAGGTCATCGCCACCAAGCCCGGCCACTCGGCCAACGTCCGCATGGCCCAGCACCTGCGCAAGCAGATCAAGAAGAACCGCGGCCGGATCGAGGCCCCGGAAATCTCCCTGAGCGCCAAGCCGCTGTTCGACGTGGTCGAGATCATGCGCTTCCTGCCCCACCGCCCGCCTTTCCTGCTGGTGGACAAGATCATGGAGATGAGCGAGCGCCACGTGGTGGGCATCAAGAACGTCACCATGAACGAGAGCTTCTTCCAGGGGCACTTCCCCGGCGCGCCCGTCATGCCCGGGGTGCTCATCATCGAGGCCATGGCCCAGACGGCCGGGATGCTGGTCCTCAACACCGTGCCCGACCCCGAGAACTACTTGACCTACTTCATGAAGATCGACAAGGTCAAGTTCCGCAACCAGGTCAAGCCGGGCGACACCCTGGTCTTCCTGCTCGACCTGATAACGCCCATCCGGCGAGGCATCGCGCACATGAACGGATACGCCTTCGTGGCTGGGCAATTGGTGACCGAAGGGGAATTCATGGCACAAATCACAAAAACCAAATGATGAAGAGCTATCCGCTTACCCATATCGACCCCAAGGCCCAGATCGGGGAAAATGTCGAAATCGGTCCTTTCACCACCATCTATGGCGACGTCCAAATCGGCGACGGCACCTGGATAGGCCCCAACGTTACCATCATGGATGGCGCGCGCATCGGCAAGGGCTGCCGCATCTTCCCCGGCGCCGTCATCTCGGCCATTCCGCAGGACCTCAAGTTCCGCGGCGAGAACAGCACCGCCGAAATCGGCGACCGCACCACCATCCGCGAGTGCGCCACCATCAACCGCGGCACCGCCGCCCGAGGGCGCACCACCGTCGGCCGCGACGTGCTGGTCATGGCCTACGCCCACGTGGCCCACGACGCCGACATTGGCGACCACTGCATCCTGGTCAACAGCGTGGCCGTCGCGGGCGAGGCCGTCATCGGCGAGTGGGCCATCATCGGCGGCCTGACCGGCGTACACCAGTTCTGCCACGTCGGGCCCCACGCCATGGTGGCCGCCGGAAGCGTCATCCGCAAGGACGTGCCGCCCTTCGTCATGGCCGGCCGCGACCCCCTGGCCTTCCACGGCATCAACTCCGTCGGCCTGCGCCGCCGCGGCTTCGAGACCCCGGCCGTCAACGAGATACAGGACATCTACCGCCTGCTCTACCAGTCCAAGGTCAACGTTTCCAAGGCCTTGGAGCGCATCGAGCAGGAGTTCGCCCCCAGCCCGCACCGCGACCTGATCCTCAACTTCGTCCGCACGTCGGGCCGCGGCATCATCAAAGGCAGCGACCGCGCCGAAGACTGAACCGGCCAAGCGAAAGCCCGGCCGCACGTCCGCCGACGCGTCCGCCCACGGGGGCACGCGCAGGCGGACGATTCGTTTGGCATCCAGTCGTCTTCCCAAGCGCTTCGGAGCTGACGTGTTCTCCGGTTCCCGGGCGCACAAGAGCGCGGACTATCTTCTTGGCAACCAGCCATTCGCGGCTCTCCAACGCGCCACATGAGCACAACTTGCCCTCGCGTTCAAAAAAATCGCCTTGGCATTTGCGCATTGAAAACATAGTTGGTATCTTTCGCTATCGTCAACTCACCCGCACCCGATGAACAAGCTACCCTTCAAAACCGCGAATGTCCAGGGCCAAAGCCTGTTCGGCGGATTGGCACGGCTTCTTGGGGAGTGCATTTGATTGTTAATGCAAAATGGTACTTTTGGATAAGAATTAAGAATATTGGATGCAGCAATGTTGGGTTATGATAATAACGCAGACAAAGACAAGAAACTAAACTGAAAAATGACGATACAAGAATACATTGACAGCGTAAACAAACGATACAAACTCGGAAATGCGACCGAGCATACTTTTCGTGGCGACTTGCAACAATTGATTGAGAGCCTAGTTCCCAACATCAGAGCTACCAACGAACCCAAAAGGCAATCTTGCGGAGCACCCGATTATATCTTGACAAAAATGGATGCTTCGACAGGCTCGGCAACAATTCCGGTTGGATTTATCGAAGCAAAAGACATTGGCGACAAAGACCTTGCTGGCGAGAAGAAAACGGGCAACAAAGAACAATTCGACAGATACAAAGCATCGCTGAACAACTTGTTTTTTACCGATTACATTGACTTTCATCTTTACCGCGACGGACAATTTGTAACCAAAATTGCCATTGCCGAACTTACCGACAAAGGAATAAAGCCATTGCCCGAAAATTTTGCAAGTTTTGAACGACTGTTAAAAGATTTTTGCACCCATATTGGGCAAACGATAACAAGTTCAAAAAAACTTGCCGAAATGATGGCCAGCAAAGCCCGCTTGCTTTCCGAAGTGATTGAAAAAGCATTGACAAGCGATGAAACCCACAACGAAGACAGCACGCTGAAAGACCAAATGACGGCCTTCAAGCAAATTCTGATTCACGACATTACACCCAAAGGATTTGCCGATGTCTATGCGCAAACCATTGCTTACGGAATGTTCGCGGCTCGTTATCACGACCCAACTTTGCCCACTTTTAGCAGACAAGAAGCCTATGAACTCATTCCAAAATCGAACCCGTTCCTAAAAAAACTATTTGGCTATATTGCGGGTTTGGATGTGGACGACCGTATAAAATGGATTGTGGACGATTTGATAAATATATTTTTGGCTTGCAATGTGGAAGAAATGCTCAAAAACTACGGCAAAGCCACAAAAACCGAAGACCCGATTATCCATTTTTATGAGGATTTTTTGAGCCAATACGACCCAAAATTGCGCAAAGCTCGTGGTGTCTGGTACACACCTGCACCTGTTGTGAATTTCATTGTCCGTGCCGTTGACGATATTTTGAAAACCGAATTCGACTTGCCGCAAGGGCTTGCCGACACAAGCAAAACCAAAATCAAGGTTGAAGTACAAGGCAAAAAGATTGAACAAGAAGTTCACAAAGCCCAAATTCTGGACCCTGCAACAGGCACAGGAACATTTCTTGCCGAAACCGTAAAACATATCCACAAAAACATTGGCAATCAACAAGGAATTTGGAGCAATTATGTAGAAAAACATTTGTTGCCGCGCCTCAATGGTTTTGAATTGCTTATGGCAAGCTATGCAATGGCACACTTGAAACTCGATTTGCTTCTTACCGACACTGGTTATGAACCAACAACAAACCAACGACTTAGGGTTTATCTTACGAATAGTCTCGAAGAGCATCACCCCGACACTGGAACGCTCTTTGCCAATTGGTTAAGTGCCGAGGCTAACGAGGCTAATCACATTAAACGCGATGCTCCGGTTATGGTGGTACTGGGAAATCCACCGTATTCTGTAAGTAGTACGAACAAAAGTGAATGGATTGAAAAACTAACTGCTGATTACAAAAAAGATTTAAATGAAAGAAACATACAACCCCTTTCCGATGATTATGTAAAATTTATTCGACTCGGGCAGCACTTTATCGAAAAAACGAGCGAAGGAATTTTAGCTTATATTTCAAACAACAGTTTTATTGACGGTATTATTCACCGAAAAATGCGTGAAGAACTGATGAAAACTTTTGATAAAATCTATATTCTCGATTTGCACGGAAATGCCAAGAAAAAAGAAGTTTGCCCCGATGGTTCGGCAGACCAGAATGTATTTGACATTATGCAAGGCGTTTCAATCAATATTTTTGTAAAAACGCGAAATAAGAAAAAAGCAGAACTTGGGCAGACTTTTCATTTTGACCTTCATGGGAAACGTCAAGACAAGTACAATTTTTTAAGAGAAAATTCTTTAAACAAAATACAATGGAATAAATTGAAACCTTATGAGCCGAATTATTTTTTTGTGAAAAAGGATTTTGATGAAACTGGAGTGTATGAAAAAGGGTTTAAAGTTGATGAGTTATTTGATGTTAATAATGTTGGTATCGTAACAGCGCGCGACAATTTTACAATCCATCATTCAAAAAATGGGATTGAAAATTTAATAAAGACATTTTTAAGTATAGATAATGAAACTGCACGGTCACGATTTAATTTGGGCAAAGATGCAAGGGATTGGAAAGTAGAATTAGCAAAGAAAGATTTGCAAATTAATTTTCCAAATAAAGGTATATTTCTAAAAACGAGCCATCGACCTTTTGATGACAAGTGGACTTTTTATACTGGAAAATCAAAAGGATTTCATAGCTATCCCCGATTTGAAGTGATGAAACATTTGTTGCAAACTAATATTGCATTGGTTACACCAAAACAAGCAATTAACGGATTTCAACATGTATTTATTAGTAAAAATATTTGCGACAAAAACTATATTGATTCTGCTGGTCAATTTGGCGCGGGAAATATTTTCCCACTCTACCTTTACCCTGATAATTCTAAACAAGAAGAGCAAACCGAACACAGAAACAATTTAGAGGCGAAAGTAGAAGAAGCAAGAATAATTTCAGAGAATTTTGAAATAAGCTTTCTGAAAGTAAAAAAAATGTACGAAGCAATTCCAAATCCTGATGCTGAAATGAAAAAATATTTTAAATCGCAGGAGGCATTTGGTCAAAAACTTAAGGCAAATATTGACAAATTCAGACAAGAAATAGCTTCATTACCAAGTCTAACCCTTTTTGAAGAACCTAAACGTAAACCCAACCTAAACATGGAAATAGTAAAGCTAATCGCCAATGAATTAGATTTAACTTTTACCAACGAAAAAGACACTTCGACAAGCTCGGGGTCCGTTCAAACCTTTGCTCCAATTGATATTTTGGATTATATCTATGCTGTTTTGCATTCGCCTTCGTATCGTGAAAAATACAAAGAGTTTCTAAAAATAGATTTTCCGAGAGTTCCGTATCCAAAAGATGCAGCAACGTTTTGGCAATTGGTAAAATTGGGCGGAGAATTACGGCAAATACATCTATTGGAAAGCCCAACGGTTGAAAATTACATTACACAATATCCCGAAGATGGCAATAATATGGTTGTAAAACCACGCGCGGTAGAGACTTTGCATGCAAAGTCTCTACGCATATACATCAACGACACACAATATTTTGACAATGTTCCCGAAGTGGCCTGGAATTTCTACATTGGCGGCTACCAACCCGCCCAAAAATGGCTCAAAGACCGCAAAGACAGAAAATTAGAATTTGACGATATTCTGCATTATCAAAAAATTATTGTAGCTCTTTCGGAAACGGATAGACTAATGAAAGAGATTGATACGATTGAAAATGAACAGGGAAAAGCCTAACATCCCATTTAGCGACCAGTGGGTTTTGAAGCCTGCTTGGGTTCGCGCGGGTTCGCCGGTTCCCGGATTTCATCCGGGGCTATGGGGAAGCAATGTCTTCAGGATTGGAAAAGCAGCCCGATTTTGCCGGACGCTGGCCCATGGCATGCTTCAACCCTCGGGCAAGCCCGCGATCTTGGGCATTCCGCCGCTCAGACGGCCCGCCTGGGGCGGCCGTTGGCGATCCGTTGGGCTTCCTTCACAAACCTTAACGACTTTGGCCGCTGGTTTGAGGGGCTTCGCGTTACCTTTGTAGCCAGAGGCTCGCTCCGAGTCCCGAACGTTCACCCCAAAAATACCTCCAGACATGAAAAAGCAGATTTCCGCATTGATCCTTTTGTTGGCCTTCGCGCTGCCGAGCCAGGCGCAGCGGGTCCCGTCCGTCAAGGTCAAGACCCTCGAGGGCCGCAGCGTTGACATCGCCGACCTGGCCAACGACCCCGCGCACCCGGTGGTGCTGAGCTTCTGGGCCACCTGGTGCCAGCCTTGCATCAAGGAGCTCGACAACATCTCGGAAGACTACGCGGCCTGGCAGAGCGAGACGGGCGTGCGCCTGATCGCGGTCTGCACCGACGACAGCCGCTCGGTGGCCCGCGTGCCCAGCCTGGTGGCCTCGAAGGGCTGGGACTTCGAAGTGGTGCTCGACACCAACCAGGAGCTCCAGCGGGCCATGGGCATCAACTCCATCCCGCACAGCTACGCGCTCAAGGCGGGCAGTGTTACCTACAGCCATTCGGGCTACGCCGACGGCGACGAGCTGGAGCTCTACAACCACATCGTGCAGGGCCTGCAGATGGAGCAGGACAAGAAGTAGCGGCTGGCCTGGCCCAGCGCTTGGAAGGCGTCCCCGCGGAAGTGGGGGCGCCTTTTTTTGCGCCTTGGCCAAGTCGCTTATTTTCGCGGCCGTCTCACCAAGCCCCCCCCGAAACATGAACCTGGACCTGCTCATCAACAACCTGACCAGCCCCGCGCTGCTGTTCTTCGTGCTGGGCATCGTGGCCGTGCAGCTCAGGAGCGACTTGGAGATTCCGCCGCAATCCTCGAAGTTCATCTCGCTGTACCTGCTCTTTTCCATCGGCTTCAAAGGCGGGCAGGAGCTGGCCCACAGCGAGTTCGGGATGGAGATCTGGTGGTCGCTGGCCCTGGGCATCGTGCTGGCGATGGTGGTTCCCGTCTATTCGTTCTTCCTGCTCCGGCGGCGCATGGGCGTGCAGAACGCGGGCGCGGTGGCGGCGGCCTACGGCTCGGTCAGCGCGGTCACCTTCGTCACGGCGGTCTCGTTCCTGGAGCTCCAGCAGATCGAGTTCGGCGGGCACATGGTCGCGGTCATGGCCCTGATGGAGGCTCCGTCGATCATCGTCGGGGTGATGCTCATGTCCTACTTCTCGAACCAGGAAACCGAACGGATGCCGCTGGGCAAGATCGCGCACCACTCCATGACCAACGGCAGTGTGATGCTGATCCTGGGCAGTCTGCTCATCGGCCTGCTGGCCAGCGACAAGGAGGCCGAGGGCATCCGCCCGTTCACCACCGACATCTTCAAGGGCTTCCTGGCCATCTTCCTGCTCGACATGGGCATCACCAGCGGGCGCAAGCTCTCGAGCTTCCGCAAGCATGGCTGGTTCGCCTTCATGTTCGCCATCCTGATGCCGCTTTTCAACGGCTGCCTGGTGGCCCTGGCGAGCCTTGGCGTCACGGAGGTCGTCGGCAACCGCTTCATGTTCGCCATCCTGGCCGCCAGCGCCTCCTACATCGCCGTGCCCGCCGCGATGAAGCTGGCCGCGCCGGAGGCCAACCCCAGCCTCTACATCCCCATGGCCCTGGCCATCACCTTCCCCTTCAACATCACCCTGGGCATGCCTTTGTACCTCTCGGTGATTTACGCCACGCCCAGCCTGGGCTGAGCCGCCTGGCCCGGCGCCCGCTTTCGCCCAGCGCGGAAACCGCCCTCAACGCCCGGGCCAAACGCTTGGCCTGCGGAAGCGGCACCTGATGAATGGATTCTATACAAGAGCCCAGCATAAAAACCATTGTTCGCATTTTCCTATTTGTAACCATTGGCTCATTTTTCCAAGTGCCCACGACATTGCTTCCACCATGTCCCGCTTCTACGCGAAGCACGACGGCTCAAGCAGGATTCGGCCACAGCTCCAAAAGCCGCTCGAATCGGTCGAACTGATGCTCGGGGTCATTTTGCGGGGCCACGAGAACCCGCCCCTGGCCAAGCGTTCCGACGCGGCAGCGCGGGCGGGCGGGCACGCCCGAAGGCATTGTCTTCGACCGTGGGCGCTGCGCCTGCGCCTGGGGAAATTTCCAAACCAGGAAGCGGTCCCGGGCCAGGTCGGGCCGTCGGGAAACTTTGATTTGGCCACCAATTCCTTTTTTGCTATTTTTAGAAACCCAAGCGACGCGACGCGCGTTTGGCGACGGCCCGTCGCCCGAAAAACGCCAGTTTCTTCGCGGCGCGCAGGCAAACCGCGGCGAAAGCCCTCAACACCTCTGTCCACAATGCTTGAAGGAACCCCGCCGGCCCTGACCCGGTACATCATGGACCACACGCAGCCCGAGGATGCCTTCCTGGCGGAGCTGAACCGCCAGACCCACCTCAAGGTGCTGCTGCCGCGGATGCTTTCCGGCCCCTACCAGGGGCAGGTGCTCAGCCTGTTCAGCCACATGATCCGCCCCCGGCGCGTCCTCGAGATCGGGACCTTCACGGGCTACTCGGCCATCTGCTGGGCCAAGGGGCTTGCCCAGGACGGGCTGCTCCACACCATCGACATCAACGACGAGCTGGCCCGCTTCACCCAGGGCTGGCTGGACCGCTCGCCCTTGGCCGAACGCATCCGCTTCCACGTGGGCGACGCCCTGGACATCATCCCGCGCCTCGACGAGACCTTCGACCTGGTCTTCATCGACGCCGACAAGGACAACTACCTGAAATACTACGAGCTGGTCATGCCCATGCTGCGCCAAGGCGGCTTCATCTTCGCCGACAACGTCCTCTGGAGCGGCAAGGTGTTGGACGATGACTCTGGCAGCGATGTCATGACCCTGGGCATCAAGGCCTTCAACGAGAAGGTCCACCACGACCCCCGCGTCGAGAACGTCCTGCTCCCCATCCGCGATGGCATCATGGCACTGCGGAAGCTCTGACCCAACCCTTTCCCCCCCCAATTTCCCCCCAATGGCCACCCTGCTCAGCAAGATCAACTGGAAGTTCTGGAAAAGAAAGGCCTCCTCCGACAAGCCCGAGCGCAAGCGGAAGATCGCCAACAAGATGCTGGCCTCGGCCGGCATCACCGTGGCCATCATCATCCTGCCCACCACCCTGATCGTGGGCTACGTGGCCTACTACAAGAACAAGGTCCGGTTCGAGGAGCGCGAGGCCACCATGCTCGCTCAGCTCGACGACCACATGAAGCTGGTCTTCAAGCATGTGGTGGACGATTTGCAGATGATAGCCGCCATGCCTTTCTTCAACGACATGCTCGTGGCCAAGAAGGAAATCGAGAAGTCCGCCGAAGGGGGCCTGGACCAACCCGCGGATTCGCTGGGGCTGGGGCTGGACTCCCTGGCCCTGTACGACGATCCCTTCGCGGTCACGGAAGACCCTTTCGCCGAGGCGGAGGATCCCTTCGCGGCCCTGGGGGAGCTCATCGTGGAGGAGGCCGCGCCGCTGACCGATGAGGAGCAGGCGCGGGCCACGCTCGACAGCCTGGAGCAGATGCTCTCGCAAACCCGGGCCGAGATGGACAGCCGGGGCATCACCCCCGAGGAGCGCCTGGGCCTCATGCGCGAGAAGATACAGCAGACCTTCATCGCCTTCCTGGTCTCGCGGCCCGAGTTCCGCGAGCTGAGCTTCCTGAACCTCAACGGCGAGGAGGAAGTCCGCGTGCTGCGCGAGGGCAAGGCCGCCAAAGTGGTGGCCCAGGAGGACCTTCGCAACCAGGCCGCCAGCGACTTCTACATCCTGACCAACCTCCTGCCCGAGGGGGTGCCCCACGTCTCGCGCATGACCCTCTACGAAGAAGGGAGGGTCGTCGCGGTGCCCTTCCAGCCCATCCTGACCTACACCTACCCCGTCTTCAACCGCCAGAAGACCCGCCTGGGCATGGTGGCCATCACCATGGACGGCCAGCCTTTCCTCGACGAGGTCGAGGCCCTGGAGGAGGAGCTCGGCAGCATCTACCTGCTCGACAACGCCGGAAACTACCTCTACCACTCGGTGCCCGACCACACCTGGGGCGAGGACCTCGAAACCGGCGAAGGCCTCCACAAGGACAACCGCGAGCTGGCCCAGATGGTCCTCAAAGGAATGGCCGGGCGCCTGGACATGGCTGGCAACTATTGCCACTACCATCCCATCTTCCCGCTCGAAGGCTTCAGCGACTACTACTGGGTGGCCCTGCGCGAAGTGCCCAAATCGCTGGTGCTCAATCCTGTCTATCAGCTCGTGCTGCTGATCGTCGGCCTGGGGCTGTTCTTCCTAGCCGTTTCGCTGCTGATCGCGAAGGCCTTCGCCCGGCAGATCTCCAAGCCCTTGGAGCGCCTGGTCGGGACCGCGCAGCTCATGAGCCGCGACCAGATCTCGGACACCATCGTCTTCAAGAGCAACGACGAGATGTCCGTCATGCTCGAGGCCTTCAACACCCTGAACCGCAACCGCGGGCTCATGGTCGAGTTCGCCGACCAGATCGCCCTGGGCAACTACGACGCTCCCGTACTCTTCGACAGCCAGGGCCGCCTGGGCCAGTCGCTCATCAAGCTGCGCGACAGCCTAAAGCAGGCCCTCCAGGAGCAGGCCAAGCGCCGCGAGGACGACGAGCGCCGCGGCTGGGCCACCCAAGGCATGGCCAAGTTCAGCGAAATCCTCCGCAAGGCCTACCAGGACAGCAACGAGATGGGCTATGCCATCATCAGCGAGCTGGTCCACTACCTCGGGGCCAACCAGGGAGGCCTCTTCTTGCACAACGAGGACGAGGCCAACCCCTTGCTCGAGATGCGCGCAGCCTTCGCCTTCGACCGGCAGAAATTCCTCAAGAAGGAAATCATGCTGGGCGAAGGCCTGGTCGGCGCCGTGGCCAAGGAACGCAAGACCACGCACCTGACGGAGATCCCGCCGCAGTACATCCAGATCACCTCCGGCCTGGGCGACGCCCCGCCCGACTCGCTGCTCATCGTGCCGCTCATGACCGACGACAAGCTGCTCGGCGTGCTGGAGCTGGCCTCCTTCGGGCCCTTCGCCCCGCACGCCATACAGTTCGTCGAGCAGGTGGCCGAGAGCATCGCCTCCACGCTCTCCACCTCCAAGATCAACGAGCGGACGTCGCTGCTGCTCGAGCAGTCGCGCCGGCAAGCCCAGGAAATGTCGGAGCAGGAAGAGGAGATGCGCCAGAACATGGAGGAGCTCCAGGCCACCCAGGAAGAAAACAACCGCAAGCAGCGCGAGATGGAGCAGATGACCAAGCGGCTGCAACGCGAAATCCGGGCCCACCAGGACGAGGTGGAAACCCTGCGGGCCGAGAACCGCAGCCTGCGCGAGCGGCTGGGTGAGGCCTCGCAAGACGACGATGAAGAAGAAGGCGACGACTGGTAAGCCTTCCCGATGGCTGTCCCTTTTTCCGTCCGGCGCGTTTGACTACTTTCGCGGGCCCGTCCACTGCATTCCCTTCGACCTTTTCCTAACAACTCCACACCGAGCATGCAAGCCATCCTGGAAATCCTCAAGTACGTCCTGCCCTCGCTGGTCGTCTTCCTCACGGTCCACTACGTCCTCAAATCCATGCTGGCCTCCGAGCAGTTCAAGCAGCGGCTGGAGCTCAACGTGGCCAACCAGAAGACCATCCTGCCCATCCGCCTCCAGGCCTACGAGCGGATGGTCCTTTTCCTGGAGCGCGCCAAGCCCGACAGCCTCTTCGTGCGCATCCAGCAGGGCCAGGGCGGCACCACGCCCCAGTTCCTGCACCTCAAGGCCCTGGCCACCCTCCGCTCCGAGTACGAGCACAACCTGGCCCAGCAGATGTACATGACCGACAAGTCGTGGATGCTCATCCGCACGGCCAAGGAGAGCCTCGCGCAAATGCTCAACCAGTTGGCCCAGGGCATCAAGCCCGAGCAGACTTCGGTCGAGTTCACCATGGCCGTCATCAAGGCTTACAGCGAGCTGGACCCGGCCCCCATCCAGGTGGCCATCGACCACCTCAAGGCCGAAATCGCCGAAATCTTCGAGGCATGAACGCTCCCAGGCCCTTCGCCCCAGGCTTCCGCCTGGGCGTGCTCGGCGGCGGGCAGCTTGGGCGGATGCTCCTCCAGGCCGCCATCGACTTCAACCTCGAGGTCGCCGTCATGGACCCCGACCCCCAGGCGCCCTGCGCCAGCCTGACGCCCCTCTTCCGCCACGGCTCCATCACCGACGCCCAGTCCGTGGTCGAGTTCGGCCGGCAGTGCCACGTCCTGACCATCGAGATAGAGAACGTCAGCGCCGAGGGCCTGCGCGCCCTCGAGGGCATGGGCGTGCAGGTGCGCCCGCCCGCCCGCGTCGTGGAGCTCATCCAGGACAAGCGCGCCCAGAAGCAGTTCTACCGCGACAACGGGATCCCCACGGCCCCCTTCGTCCTGACCCGCGACAGGGCCGAGGTCGAGGCCCTCGCCCACTGGCTCCCGGCCGTCCACAAGCTGGGCCGCGAAGGCTACGACGGCAGAGGAGTGCAGATCATCCGCACGCCCGAGCAGCTCCACAAGGCCTTCGACAAGCCCGGCCTGCTCGAAAAGCTCATCGACTTCAAGAAGGAGATCTCCGTCATCGTGGCCCGCAACGCCAGCGGACAGACCCAGGCCTTCCCCGCCGTGGAGCTGGTTTACCACCCCGAGCACAACCTGGTGGACTACCTGGTCTCCCCGGCCGCGATCGAGCCGGCCGAGGAGAGCGCCGCCCACGCGCTGGCTCTCGAAATCGCCCAGAAGATCCAACTGGTCGGCATCCTGGCCGTGGAGATGTTCCTCCTGCACGATGGCAGCCTGATGGTCAACGAGATGGCGCCCCGCACCCACAACAGCGGACACCAGAGCATCGAGGCCAATTTCAGCTCGCAGTTCGAGCAGCACCTCCGCGCCGTCCTCGACCTGCCCCTGGCCTCCACCCGCGAGAAGATCCCCTCGGCCATGGTCAACCTCCTGGGCCAGGACGGCCACAGCGGCCCGGCCCGCTACCTGGGCATGGAGGAGGTCCTGTCCATCGAGGGAGCCAGCGTCCACCTCTACGGCAAGGCCAACACGAAGCCCTTCCGCAAGATGGGCCACGTTACCGTGGTGGACCACGACCGCGGGCGCCTGGTCGAAAAGATCCACCAGGTGAAGCGATGCCTGCGCGTCGTCAGCCAAGCACAAAACTGAGCAGCATGGAAACCAAGACCGAGAAAGGCCCCTGGGTGGGCATCATCATGGGCAGCACCTCCGACCTGCCCATCCTGCGCGAGGCCGCCGAGATGCTCGAGGCCTTCGGAGTCCCCTTCGAGCTGACCGTGGTCTCGGCCCACCGCACGCCCGAGCGGCTTTTCCAGTACGCCAAGAGCGCCCGCGGCCGCGGCCTGAAGGCCATCATCGCCGGAGCGGGCGGCGCGGCGCACCTGCCGGGCATGGTGGCCGCGCTGACCAGCCTGCCGGTCATTGGCGTCCCCGTCCTTTCGCGCAACTCCATCGACGGCTGGGACTCCGTGCTTTCCATCCTGCAGATGCCCGCAGGGATCCCCGTGGCCACCGTGGCCCTCGACGGGGCCAAGAACGCCGGCATCCTGGCCGCGCAGATCATCGGCGCCTGGCACGAGCCCACGGCCCTGAAGCTCGACGCCTACAAGCAGTCGTTGAAGGAGCACGTCGAAAAATCGGCCGCCGAGCTGGAGGCCAAGGGGTACAAGGGCGAGTTTTGACGTTACGCCTCGGCCCAGCCGCCGCCCGCGGCTCCTACTGTTCCGAATATACCACTCTGGCCAGGCTTCGCCCCACGGCTTCGAGCGTCGTCTTGCTGACGGCGTCCATGTCGTCGTCGTGCGTATGCCAGAACGAGCCGAAGCCGCCGTTCTCGGGGTTGAACTGGATGATGTTGATGCTGGGTATCCCGGCGATCTCGCTCACGGGCACATGGTCGTCGATGCCCACGAAGCGGGTCTCGACAACCGGGAAATAGCCGGAGTATCCCAGGTCGGAGGCGGCGCGCCAGAACTTGCGGACCATGTCGGGGGCATATTCGAGCGAGTAGCTCTCCTGCGTGAAGGTGGCTCCGTGTCCGCCGACCATGTCGAGCAGGATGCCGTTGCGGGCGCGGTACCCGGCCTTGTGCGGCTGCCTGGCCCAGTGCGCCGAGCCCAGGCACCAGCTTTCCATGTCGCTGGCGGTGGGGTTGCCGTAGTCCTCGGCATCGAAGAAGATGATGTCCACGCCCAAACTGGTGGGCGTCTGGCCGAGCAGGCGGGCCATTTCGAGCAGCACGCCCACGCCGCTGGCCCCGTCGTTGGCCCCGAGGATGGGCTCCTGCCGGCGGCTGGCGTCCGCATCCTCGTCGGCGTAGGGCCGGGTGTCCCAGTGGGCGAAGAGCAGCAGGCGGCTGGCCTTCTCGGGCTGGAACTGCCCGACGATGTTCTGGATGCGCAAGGGCGTGCCGTCCCAGGCCTGGACGGTGGCCCGCTGCACCACGACTTCGGCGCCGAAGGAAGCGAGCTTGGCGGCCAGATAGGCGGCGCACGAGTCGTGCGCCGGCGTGTTCGGTACCCTGGGCCCGAAGGCCACTTGCTCGGCCACGTAGCGGTAGGCCGAGTCGGGGTTGAAGGCGGGCACGTTGACCTGCACGGGCGGCGGGCCGGGCTGTCGCGGTTCGGCCGGGCTTTGGGTTTCGCCCGAGCATGAGGCCAGCGCCAGCCCGAGGGCCAGCGCGGCCAAGTTTCTGATTTTCATGGTCATGGTGTGTTGTTGGGTCAGCTCAGTTCCCATTCGAATCCGTCCTTGCGGTCCTTGACCTGCACGCCCAGCGCAGCCAGCGCGTCGCGGATGCGGTCGGAGGTGGCGAAGTCGCGGTTCTGCTTGGCCTCGAGCCGCAGGCGCAGCAGCAGGTCCAGCACGCCGTCGAGGACCTTGCCCTTGTGGTCGGCGGCGTTTTCGGCGCGCAGGCCCAGCACCTCGAAGAGCAGGGTGTCGAACCAAGGCGCCAGCTCCGCCAGGTCTTCGGCCGAGATGGTGGCCTGCCCGTTGTGGACGGAGTTGATGAACTTGCTGATTTCAAACAGGTTGGCAATGGCGATGGGCGTGTTCAGGTCGTCGTCGAGGGCCTGTTGGCAGGCCAGGCGCAGGGCCTGGAGGTCCTGGCTGGAGCGCTCGGCGGGGCGGAGCTTGCGCAGGGTCTGCGCGGCGGCCAGCAGGCGGGCCAGCCCTTTCTCGGCGGCTTGCAGGGCCTCGTTCGAGAAGTCGAGCGTGCTGCGGTAGTGGGCTTGCAGCATGAAGAAGCGGATGGTCATGGGGTCGTAGGCCTGGGCCAGGGCCGGATGCTCGCCCGTGGCGAACTGCTCGAGGGTGATGAAGTTGCCCAGCGACTTGCCCATCTTCTGGCCGTTGATGGTGATCATGTTGTTGTGCATCCAGTAGCGGACGGCCTCCTGCCCGTTGGCGGCCACCGACTGGGCGATCTCGCACTCGTGGTGGGGGAAGAGCAGGTCGAGGCCTCCGCCGTGGATGTCGAAGCGCTCGCCCAGGTACTTGGCGCTCATGGCCGAGCACTCGATGTGCCAGCCGGGGAAGCCTTGGCTCCAGGGCGAGTTCCAGCGCATGATGTGCTCGGGGGCCGCCTGTTTCCACAGGGCGAAGTCGAAGCTGTTGCGCTTGAGGTCCTGCCCGTCGAGCTGCCGGGTGTTGGAGCGCAGCTCGTCGATGTCGCGGCCCGAGAGCTTGCCGTAGTGGTGGTCCTGCTGGTAGCGCTCCACGTCGAAATAGACCGAGCCGCCGCTGACGTAAGCGTAGCCCTTGTCGAGGATGCGCTGGGTCTTCTCGATCTGCTCCTGGATATGGCCGGAGGCCTTCGGCTCGATGCTCGGGCGCAGCACGTTCAGGGCGTCCATGTGGAAATGGTAGCTGTTCTGGTAGAGCTGGGCCACCTCCATGGGCTCGAGCTGCTCCAGCCGGGCCTTCTTGCCGATCTTGTCGTCGCCCTCGTCCGCGTCGCTTTCCAGGTGGCCCACGTCGGTGATGTTGCGCACGTAGCGGACCTTGTAGCCCAGGTGGCGGAGGTAGCGGAACAGCAGGTCGAAGGTGATGGCCGAGCGGGCGTGGCCCAGGTGCGGCTCGCCATAGACCGTCGGGCCGCAGACGTAGAGGCCGACCAGGGGCGGATTCAGCGGTTCAAAGACTTCCTTCTTCCGGCTCATGGTGTTGTAGATGCGCAGCGATGGTTCCATCTTGGGGGGAGTGAGTTGGGTTCGGCTTGGTTTTCGGTCTGTGGGAGCTTCAAAAATAGTCATTCCTCGGGTTTTCAGGAAAAAAAGGCATGGCCCCTGGGCATCCTTCCCCAAAGTTTGAGCCACATAGGGCAGAAATTCGCCCGCGATTGCCTAACTTGGCCGCTCCAAAACACCAAACATCATGCGAGTAATCGGAATCGTGCTGGGCGTGGTCCTGGCCATTGCCCTCGGGGGCGTCGCCTACTTCGGGCTTTTCGCCAGCGTGGAGGCCGAGCGCGGCCGCACGGGCGCCTATCGGCTGGTTTACAAGGATTTGACAGGGCCTTACGACCAGGTGGCGGCCACCATGGACGAGCTCTACTTCGAGCTTTTGGACCAGGGCGTCGAGACCCGCCGGGGCTTCGGCCTCTACTTCGACAACCCCGAGGAGGTGCCCGCGGCCGAGCTGCGCTCCCGCGTGGGCTGCGTGGTCGAGCCCGAGGCCTGGGCTGCCCTCGACTCGGTCCGCGACCAGTTCCAGGTCATGGACTATCCGGATGTGGAGGCCGTCGTGGCCAGGTTTCCGTACCGCGGTTCGGCGTCCATCATGTTTGGCGCGATGAAGGTCTATCCGAAACTGGCCCAGGCGCTGGGCACGCGGCCTGCCGGAGGCCCCGCCTTGGAGGTCTATGACCTTGATTTGCGGAGCATCTTCTACGCCATGCCCTTGGAGGATGTCGGGCTGGTGCCGCCCGCGCGGCCCTGATTTTCAGCGCAACAGCTCGCAGCGGGCCGCCAGCTTGGGCAGAAGCGCCAAGGCCGAAGGGCCCAGCGGGTTGCCCCGCAGGTTCAGGAAGCGCAGGTTCGGCAGTTCCAGGAGCGCGTCGATCTGCTCGATGGCGTTGCCCTCCAGGTCGAGGTGGGTCAGCCGGGGCAGCAGCCGCAGCGGGCCCAGGTCGCGGAGGCGGTTGTGGGCCAGGTAGGCCTCCTCGAGCCGGGGCAGGCGGGCGTTGCGCAGGCTTTCGAGCGGGCCGCGCTTGAGGTGAAGCACCCGCAGCCCGTTCAGCTCGCCCAACTGCGCCAGCTCGGTCAGCTCGTGCCAGCTCAAGGCCAGGCTTTCGAGCCGGGGCAGACCCCGCAAGACCCGCAAGGCGCCGGCCGGAAAGTCGATGGGCGCCAGCAGGGCGATGTTCTCGATGTCGCGGGGCTTGAGCGCCGCAAGGTCGTGCTGGGCGAACTCGCCCCCCTGCGTGGAGCGCGCCCGGGGCAGTGGATGCGGCATGAAGCGCCCTTCGAGCCGGCGCGCGCTGAAGAACGGCAGGGCCAGACGGTGCAGGAAGATCTCGTCGAGGAACTGCCGGCAGTGCCGCGCCTTGTCGAAGTTGATCTGCTGCTCGAGCTCCGGCTGGTCGAAACAGGCCTCCGCCCAGAAGTACTCCAGGAAAAGCCGGCTGCCGAAACGCCACGCCTGCGCCCTGTCTTGCCAGAGGAACGGGCTGGCGGCCAGGTCGTCGGGCGTGCGCCGGTGCGACAGGGCGATCGGCTCGGCCACCTTGGGCGGGCAGGCGTAGGCCTGGCGCACCCGCTTGCAGAGCAGCATGTCGAGGGCCAGCTCGCGCAGCATCGGGGCGTCGTCCTGGGCCAGGGTCTGGCAGATCTGGTAGTAGAAGTCGAAGCCTTCGAGGCTCTTTTCGAGGGGGAAACGCTCCAGCAGGTCGAGCCAGAGCGGCAGCGCGCTCAGGCCGGGCAGGTTCTTGGCCACGGCCAGGGCGTGCTGCTTGCGCTTGGCGTTCTCGCCCACCAGGCCTTTGAGCGCCGGGTACTTCTTGCTGAAAAACAGCGCCTTCTGCTCGTCGTCGAACGGCAGGATCTCGAGCTTGACCAGCTCGTGCGGCCCACCCGAGCCTTCGAAGCGGAAGCGGTTTCCGGGCTTGGCCAGCCCCTCGGGCAGGTAGGCCGGGTCGATGGCCAGCACCACCAGCGCCAGGGCCTTCGTGGCTTCGAGCACCTTGTCGAGGAAGCGCTCGGCGTCTCGGCCCATGCCCGGGTTCTCGTCGAGCGAATCCAGCAGCAGCGCGGTCTTTTCGGCCGGGTCGATGTCGGCCAGGGCCTTGTCGAGCTCGCCGCTGAGCGAGGCCAGGCGCAGGCGCAGGCGGTTGCCCAGTCGCCGCCCCCGGTGCGTCTGGGCGATCTTGGCCAGCAGCGTGCTCTTCCCCGAGCCCGCCTTGCCCACCAGCAGGAAGACCCGTGCCTGTCCCGGCTTGGGCGGGCCAGCCAGCAGCTCATCCGCGAAAAAGTCCAGCAAATCGACTTGCAGCTCAAGGCTTTGCGTCTGCCCATCGCCCCGGCGCTGCTCAACGGCGACCTTGGCCCTGGGCGAGACGAACCCCTCCAGGTTCGGCTCGGGCCAGGCATCCGGAACGGCGCCCATGTCTTGGAAAGGTGTTTTCATGCGAGCGGGAAAGGTGGAGAAAAGTGGTTCAGTCGGCCTGCGGCAAAGATAAGCCTACTTTGCCGAACAACAATTCCCCGCCGACATCACGCGCAAGCCGCTTGGGCCCGGGCCCGACCTTTCGCTGGGCGGGAAAACCTTTCGGGGATTAGAAACTGTTCAAAATCAGTAAGTTTCTCAAATTTGTTTACCTTTTTTAGAGAGCGGGCATTTTTCGGATTTTTCAGAATTATTTATTGTGTTATATAGAAACAGGAAGTGATGCGGTTTATCAGTCAACCACAACGACACGAAATGAACAAAGTCTTTGTGGTAAAAAAGAATCCAATAGAAACGTTTTATATTTCTGAGTAATGTTGACAAATTACAAACTAAACCGAATCACTTGCTTAACAGAATTCTAAATTAAATTTTAAACAGTTTCTCATAATTTCATTAGCTGTTTCACAATATGCGTTAATGTCTTTGCCATATGGATCTGCAATGTCCCAATTTTGAATGTTTGTATTTGGATATTTTCGAGATAAGTAATCAAATACTTGTTTATCCATCGCTATTATGAAATCATAATTATCAAGGTTTACGTTTTCATAATTCTTAGCACTATGATTTTTAATACTATCATCAGAAAATAGCACTTTCATAGCTTCAATAGCATTTTGACTTGCTTGTTTTCCATTTTCAGCACCAATTCCAGCACTATCAATTCGCAAGTAATTTGCAAAAAGTTTTTTAGCAATAAATGAAGCCATTGGACTTCTACAAGTATTACCTATACAGACAAATAAAACATTTTTCGATTTTTTGCCATACCATAACAACTCATCACCTTCCAAATAAGTATGTGTTTTGGTATGTTGAATAACAATACCATCTTCTTGAGCATAAATTTGATGCACTAAATTTAGGTCGGATGAAGCATAAATCTCCGCCAAAAGATCTCCCTTTGCAAATAATTCATTGTTCTATTCCTTAATAGTGGGACAAAAAGAAATGCTTACATTGCACCATGAAAAAATACGAAGCAATATTGGCCAAGATCG
>JFJP01037353.1_pt1 | contig 31303 bp, 30 predicted proteins | sample 431651 | NCBI WGS metagenome assembly JFJP01 (sample SAMN02602958, study PRJNA72255) | Microbial mat metagenome, whole genome shotgun sequencing project. | biome: fresh water; feature: sink hole; material: water; isolation source: purple microbial (photo- and chemosynthetic) mats found in... | reverse complement strand
CTTACAATCTTGGTTACTGTGTAATTAAGAAAACTAACATGGGATACTTAGTTACAGATAAGATTTCTCGTGTGTTTAAGTTCAAAGATATGGATGAAGTGTTAAACCATATACTAAAAACATTTTGGTAGAAATACTAAAAAAATATTTAAGCACATATAACTTGTGTGCTTAAATTCACATGAGTACGTTTTAATGTTTTCTTTAGATTAAAAGGAGTTAGTGTGCAATTAAATCTTAATACTGTAAATGATGTAAGGTTTGGATGGAGAAACGACGTGTTTCATTATACTTGTGAACATGGTGTTATTCATTCAATTGAAAAATCTGATGTACAAATGTTAGAGCTTTTCTTAATGTCTTTGTTTGCCAACGATATAGCTTTTCAAGAAGCTAAAGAAAAGGCTGTCTCAGAGGTAAGTAAAAGAATCGACGAATTAAAGAATATTCCTAAAGAGAAATATGTAAGATGCAGGTTTAATCTACTAAAAGATTCTGAAGATAAGATTAGTAAGAAAGCGTATGTAAAAGAGCTTAGAGCTCGTTATGAAAAAGAGTTCTATTTCGATGAAAAAGATTATAAGATCTTTGAATTAGACAGCACATTCATTTTTGAGTTTAGAGAGAATTGTTTTACTATTAGGCATCCACTTACAGACATGAAAGTAAAACTTAACTATGATCATCGTGATCCATTTGAGGTCTTTTTAGATATTATAGATTATTAAAAAAATATACGGTGTTGTCAATAGGGTGTGTGTTAAACTTTTTTAAATAGATTGTACTATGTTGAAATTTAGAGATGAGGTATATAATCCAGAGACGCTAAAGAAATTAGCGTCTACTGGTTTTGATTATTCATTGACAGATACTGATGAAATGGTATTAGATCATGCCGTTGAATCAAATATTAATCTTGCTATTAAATTAGAAAATAAGTATTACTTACTTCTAAAAAATAGTAAATCACTGGCTACGAGCAAGTCTTTTAAAGTGATATCTAAAATTACTTTAAAGAAATGTAGAGTAGAAAAAGATATGCCTCTTCAAAATAGAGCATATGGACATATGAGTACACACATGTACGATCAGAGTAGAAATCGGTCTTATTCACGTTAATCAAAAAGGAAATTTAAAATGGCTAAAAATACAGAAGCAGTTAATGAATTAGCTTCTAAACTAAAAGGTTATTACACTTTCAAAGATGGTGTGTGTACAGTAAAAGACGATATCGTTACAGCAGAATTGCCAGATGGTCTCACTAAAGACCAACTAGTGGCAGTAAACGATCATTTTTCTGTATTCTATCCTGCAAATGCAAAAGCATTTGGTGAAGGGTCGATAGAACACATGAAGAAGAATAAGAGTGTAGACGATATTAGTGTTAGTGTACCATTAATTGGTAAGAACACTATGAACATGAACATGTCTAGGAAAGAAGATTACAAGGTAGTAGGCACTGATAAGACAGTCACTCATTATGGTGTGCTTACAGCCACTGTAAGCACCTACAGCGCAGATCAAAAGAAATCTGATATGAAGGTAGTACGTGAAGAATTAAGAGAGATGGCACTAGCTGCTCTTGGTAAATGATTTAAACAACTCTCTACTTATTATAATTGTGATGGCTGCACAAATTGCAGCCATCATATAAAAATATTTTTTATATGATAATAAGTCAAACAAATAATTTACTAAAGTATATTAAGAACATATCTATAACAGATGAAATAAAAGTAGTAATAACAAATGCATTAATTTCTTTTGAATTTATAGCACCATATAAAAATGGTAAAAAAACATCAGTAACTGATTTATATGGAATAAAAAGAGATATATGCTTAAACAACTGTAAAGAATATATTGATGCAATTAAGTTTTATGAAGTAGAAAAAGTGGTATTTTTTTCTAGTTACAATTGTGATAAATGCACAATACGCACTTGTGTACATCATGACAATTTATTTATTAAACTTAACAAAAATTCAGATGTTACTTTTAATATTAAAATGGGTTATAACAATATATTTTCTGATATATTAAACGAATACATTTTAATTGTAAATTCTAAAAAATGAATAAAATAATTGATAGCATAATACCCTACTCCTTTTATTAGGAGTAGGGTATTATGACACATATATTTTTTTATTATGGGCGAATAGCTTGTTCTCTTAGCTCAGATACACCACCAGCAAAACCACGACCGACTGCATCCACATCTGCATGAATATTTTGTACAAATGCAGGACGAGCGTACGGATTAGCATTAGTGAAGTTAATTTTGTCTAGTATAGCTTGAGCAAAACTAATTACACCTAGTCCAGTCTGACTAATACCAGTAAACTCTACAGTGAGTTCGGAGAGCTCACCTGATGCAGTAAGATCACGCTTACCAGTAATGTCACCAGTGCCTTTTGGATACATGTTAGTAGTAAGCCATGCTTTAGCTACTTTTACATGAGTAGGATCTGGTTCCATAAATAACATAGTAGCAGAATACATGTCAGCTAACATATCTGTTACTCTGTTTCTACTATTTTCTTTAGTTACAATACCTGGCACTTTACTATCTGGATCCCCAATTAGATTAATGATCCAATCATGTAAAAAGTTTTGAATAGGTCTGCCGTACAGATCCACAAATGTAAATGATGGGTTAGAGCGCTGGCGAGTTACATTAATTATATCTTGATGCATTTCACCTGCACCACCCACTGCAGTTTCTGCACCAGCATCTACTTCTAGCCCAGAATTAAATCCATCAATAGACTTAGCATGCACTTCTACTAATGATTTTAGAGCTGTTACCCAAAATGGGCCATCGTCCAATAATCTAAAACCAGCTGGTGGTTCTACTAATAAACAAATTAAATTGCGACGTACATAATGGGTATTACTTACCCATTCGGCTAAGTTTGGTGCAAAACCATTTTGAGCACCATACTTAAGATCCGTCATTGGCGCTTTGCCTTTAGCATAAGCACCACCTAAAATTGCATCTGATAATCTAGACATAATGATGATCTTTCAAAATTTTTTTAACTGTTACTCTGTTGCATAATCAGACATTCTGTATGCCTGAACTGAAAGAGTCATGATTGATCGCATGTTGTTCGCAAATATCTTGATAGGAAGCGTCCATGAGTAACCACGAGCTTTATCTGCATCAGAAATATAGGCAGCAGGCACAATCTTAAACATGCTAGCAAAACGCCCCACAGTGAGCTGTTCTACACGACGGTTAACTCTGTCTACCAACTGTGCATCAGTGAGCGCTACAGAGCCTGTAAACTCTCTCCAGACACGCTCACCTACCTTTTGTAACTCAACACATGCCATCATGGTAAAGAAACTATTTAAGACAGATGTATCGTTATCATACACAGTTTTAATAGCAGGGAAAAATAGATTCTTTCTACTGAAAGATTGCACCCAATTTAGACCCTCTTCCCATTCTTGATTTCTCACTGAAGCAGGAGTATAAGTGACATTTACATTGTCAAACATAGTAACTTCATTATTTGGTGCTTTATCAAACAATAACTCAGCATTCCAAATACCGTTGCCTGAACCCATCATGTCTGCAGCTTTAGAGGCTAACTCTAATGTCAATGGTAATTTTTTACCATATTGACTATTTCTAAGAGTGCCATATCTGCCTACGATGACACCACGCATAACCGCTGTGCCGTAATATTCAGATTCAGGATATGATTGCAGGCGAGTACGCAGTGCTACTGCTACTGAGAGCTCTTGTGCAGCAGTCATAGGTTCACCGTCTACATCATAGGTAGACAATACTACTGCTGTATCTTTTCTCTCAGAGATAAATTTACATAGTGCCATTTTAGTTTCTATTGCGAAACCAGAATCATAAATAATTGATTCTACATGAACAGCAGTATCCATCAGGTTGCTATTAGGATCAGCATACTCTGATACTCTTTGAGCTACTAGTTCTGCAAATGAGCGAGGCAATTTACCTGCATGTGCAGCAAAATCCCATCCAGATTCACTATGCTTAATACGATCGACTAATTCATTAAAAGAAGGTCTCATTTCCATTTTCCTTACTGTAAAAAACAAAAAAGTTTATTTATTTCATAAAAACAAACTAGTGTTTTTATTCTAGTTTGTTTTTATGTATTTTAAATATTATTTAACTTAAGGTGTATAAACACCTGGAGTGGGAGACTCAAACATAGTACCATCAAAACCACCTGACATATAAATATTTGTATTTTCTGTCAGTCTTACTGTATTAATAGTAGTAGCTTCTAGCTTCAAAGTATTATAAGGAGCACCATTAGAATTCTTTGCGCTAAAGAAGTTATATAACCACATTGTATCAGAAGTAGGGGTATCGATGAAATCATACAAATAGTTTGTATTTGAGTTAGTATGCTCTATTTTAGAGAGCTTTTCAACTAGTGCACGAATGATATCATTGTAAATTACTAATTTACCAAAATCACCATATTTTAATGCAAAGCGACTATCTTTGAGATTTTGATATCTATCAATGAAAATATCTTCTAGAGAAACTTTAGAATCAGTTGATGGATCAATCTGATATGGCTTTAATGTAAAATCTAAATAAGATTCAGCAAATTCAGATTGTACAATATAAGGTGTAGCATTAACTGCACTTCTTCTTATAACTTGAATTCTAAATGGATATGCTTTTAGATTACTTAGAATAGTGCTATTGATATTGCTATCTTCATCAGGTGCCCAAATACGAAGTCCACTATTATTAAAGAATTCACCTTCTGATGAAGCTTGAAATTCTAAGATTGGATAGAGACTAGATGTAGCTGCAGTTAATGCATTTACTTGAGAGCCTGTTTTAACACCTTCCATACCGAAAGCAACTGGATTTAGGCCTTTGTAATATGCAGAGTTTTTATGCACTACTACCCAACGACCAATAGCACCAGTTACTTTTGGCACTAGTGGAATTAATTCACCCAGAGTACTGAGTTTATATTTTCCTTCTGAATCACGCTCATAAGTAGCAAGTTCTTGACCCTCAAGTAAATCTAGACATAACAGAAAATTAGATTTAGGACCAACATCGTCTGGTAAAATACGCTCAATCATTTGAGCGTTACCTTTTTCGTTAATGATATTGGAGAGTACTGTTTGATGTGTAGCGTAAGGCTTTCTTAAGTCAAAAGTATCTTCTCCATACATCTGGCTTCTTGAGTTACCTACTACTAATTGTGGTGAAGTAGGTCCTTTTTGTGCAAATAAATATACTTTAGGGCAATGAGTCGGAATTACTTCTGGCTCAATGATTGGCGTACGAATAGATAAATCCTGAGTGCCTCTCAGAATAGTCATTGGTGCGCCGTTGACAATAGTGTTTGAAGACATTTTATATTGATCCTTTGATAGAAGTGTTTATATTTAAAAATAAAAGTGTAAAGAAATACTTTATTACTGTAAATTAATCTGTACTATTTTCTTATAGGTTTAGATCTAATTTCAATTTGAACTTACCCCTACCTAAAGGAAGAGGATTCCTACTTCACAGAGACCTCATGATCTCTCCATAGGCTGACACCGCTGTCCCATCGGTGTTTTAAATACAAAAATACCGTAGTCCTTACGGTATATGTAATTATGCTACTATTTAGATTTTAATACTAATTCTAATATCCTTGGTTTTCGCATATTAGTTTTAATACTATTATTACTAATTAGTATTCTAATTTATCTAGCTTACTTTCACTGGGTAAACGCAGTGGTTTTACGCTCGTGTGTGATAAATAAACCACGCCTTTTTCTAATGGTACATCACAATATACTGGATTTTTATTGTTCCTAGTATACATATATTTGTGTAAGAAAAACAAACACAAGGCATACAATTGACACCATTGCAGTTCCCTAATAATTATCTTTTCTCTTTACTATATAATTTCGGAGTAAATAAACATGACAATTTTTAATAACATATACGACACCAGTGCTTGCTCTGGTTATAAAATGCAGCCAACAATAGATAAACTAAAATTAGCTATTGAATCAATGCAGCTACAAATTAAACCTCTAAAGTTAAAGAATCTCGATCTTACAATAGATATGGCTGTAATTACTGGTGGCAATACTGTAGAAGATAATATTGCTTATTTTTATCATCCTGTGTTTATAGACATAGATAATAAAAACTATTGTGTTATAGATGTAAGAGGTTATGGAAAGTGGTATGATCCTCAAAAAACATTTATTGTAAGAAATCAGCCTGAATATAACTGGCTAGTTAAAAGAGCAATATTGAGTTACATATGGAAGTATGATAGAGTAGAACCTATTAGAGATCTCTCTAGTATCATAGTAAGTACATACTGCTCTCTCATTAGTGAATCTATAGCTAGAAAATTTGCATTAGATCCTGCCGAACAAATTAAAATTTCTATTCTTGCAGGATTTTTTTATTATTGTTTATTCACAGATGATAAAACATTTGAAGATAACGATTATAATAAAATAGCAGGCAGTATTGCTAGAGCTATTAAAGCTCCTGCTCAAGAAATATTTGATATCATTGATGGACTGGATGTTATCGCAAATTTAAGTGCTTTCTGTGAAATTTTAAAAACTAAAGTCGACAGTGTTAGACTACAAGATTTTAATATAGGTGTATTAATTTCAATTGTATCTGGTAATTGGTTTGGTACCAATGCAAGAGAAAATGTAGCATGTGCATTAGAGCATGTACCCACATGGGTTATGATTTGTTATGCTAGTATTGATGAGAGAGCATTTAAGAGATCCGTATTAGCAAAATTAGTAGAAAGATTCTCTAAGGGTGCAAAAGACGAATACTTTATAAAATCATTAAATAGTTTAACTAAAACAGAAAAAGATTTAGATTTTTAATTTTTAAAAGGGCTACAAATGACTGACTATATAGTAGAACATGCCCTCTCCAACGTGTGGTGCACGCCTGATCAAGATACACATGTCATTATAAAACTAGCGAGAATTACACCTGGGTATGGTGCATATAATCACTTTAAAATGATGTGGATTGATTTTAATTTACCTATTAGAGGTAAAAGATTTCATGTCTTTCAAATTGGAGAAGTACATCCATTAATTGTCAATTTATTTGATAAATCAGAAAAATGGGTTAAGTTATCAGATTGTTGTGAACTCACTAGTACTGTAATTAATCTTTATTCTAGTAAAGGTGTTATGCTACCACGCTATAGAGCATGGTATTTGTTTAATGAAGAAAATGTGATCTTTATTGCAATAGAAGAAATACCTAGTATAGATTATAAATATACAAGTGATGATCTTTATTTTAGAGCATATAGAAATGCATTTTTTAATTCTACAAGATCAGCAACTATAGCTAAAGATATTGTTTGCTATGGACAAGATATTTCATTGCTATCAGACATTCATGCAATTAATCAAGAGGTGGCTATTTATAAAGCATTACCTGGTGATATAAGTATTTATTGCAATGGCAAGATTGTACCAGAAGTAACTTATACATATGTGAAAATTGGTGATTGTTTAGAATTTCTTTATGACGCCTCTATTAAATTAATTGTAGATTATAGTTTAAAAGATCTAATTACATTTGATAGTTTATTAGATAAAAAAGGAAAATATTTACTACATTACGATAAACAATATCCAGTCGATACTATTGATTATAGTGATGATATTGATCTGTATTTAATTGACTCTAGAAAAAATACAGGATTGTATTTTCATAAAAATGACGCTAGTTGTTTTAGATCTATTACATACAGAGATTATAGTGTAAATGTAGCTAATATAAGTGCATATATTAATAGCAATACAGATCTACTAGATTATAGATATACTTATATAAGAATGCATATAAGGCATTCTGGATATAAGAGATTATTGTCTTTTGAAAATAATAGAGTTAATCAACTCTATAAACTCAATGAGCAAGATATTCAAAGATCAATGCTTGCAATGGACAGTGTAGTAGATGTTTGGAGAGCTGATAATTTAGAGAATTCTACTTTTAGTGCTTTACTTGGTATGAAGTCTAAATATATCACACCTTCAGTGGTAGCACAAGCATATGGTTTTCATGCATTGATGAAATACTGCGCAAACGCACCAATTGACGTTATAGAGCATAATTCTCAGCGTGTTGCACCTGTACCTTATATCTTCAGAAAAAAGTCTACTGCGTTTGAATATGATCAAAATGGTGTACTGATTGATCATTACATACATTCAAATGAAGACTCTTATATAGTAACAAATGCAAATGCTAAATATGTAGAATTTATTTTTGGAATTGGATCAGATACTATTGATGAATATTACAATGTACACTCTTTAGTATTAGATGATAATTACGATTATCATTTTTATTATAGAGATAATGTGGATGTCTCTCCTAATAAACTTTGGAGAGATGTAACTGGTAGTGCTAAATATGCAGTAATTGATAAAGTAGCTACTTGGTTAGATGATACCGAGCATGAAGTATTAATTAGAAGTAATAAAAACTTTTTATTAAAAACTCTTACCTTTATGATCACTGATGGTATAATGAAATTTAATATTAGTAATTTACAAACTCTACCCACTGGTATTGTAGACAAATTAATGCTTGTACCAATGGGTGAACTCGATGTCTTTTTAAATGGTAGATTACTAATTAAAAACTTAGATTATTATTTTGACTTTCCTGTTATAAGAGTAGTAAATAAATCGTATTTAATAAATCCAGATACACAGTCACAAAAAATCACTATACGTTACACAGGATTATGTAGAAGCGATTTAACTATGATCGATAGTGTAGAGACAGGATTTATTAGAAATTCTGTAGTATCAAATAATAGAAAATACAATATTCATGACGATAAAGTATGCAAAGTGTATATTGATGGAAGACTATTTGCCCCTGATGATGTACATTTTAATGAAGACGGTAATTATTTCATATTACAAGATGATCTCAATGGTAGACCATATCAGATTGTAGACAGTGTGAGTCCTCTAAAAGGACTCACAAATGTAGATACATATTTACTGCGTGAAAATTCATTATCAACAGATAAGCAAATTAGTGATTATTTAACTATTAAAATACCTGAATTGTCCCCCGGTGATATGCTAAATCCGATGTTAGATTATCATTATCTATTTAGTCCATTTATGAATAAGATAATAGTTGATCTTAAATCAGGTTTACTAAGCAGTACTGTATTTTCTCAAAGATACAGTGATGCAGATATAGTAGATCATCTTAAAGATTACATGTATTTGTTAGCAAGAGATCCAGCTCAGATAGATAATATGCCTAATAGTGATTATATAAAAATAACACCTCACTGTTTTAACAACCCAATTACATTAACTGTATATCAATATTCTTTTATAATGCGTGTAAATAAGCTGCTTTGTAATAATATTATTGATATTACAGATTACATAGTAGTTTAAATATAATCTTTAAGGAATTATGTATTATGCCAAATCCAGTTAACACAGGTGGCATTATCGGTATCGATAATGTATCACCTCTGTATGATCCAGATAGAAGTTGGAGATCGTGGAACATAGAAGAGATATATTTAGGTGAGATTGCATCAAACAAATATGTACCTAAAATTAATGATATCGTATACGAAATTATTGGCACTAGCATTACACGATATATTGTAATGGATATCAATACAGATACACTAGTGCCAGTATTACAAAAAGAAGATACCAATAAACCTACAGACACTTTTAATGAGCACGATATACTCTACGGAGTAGGACCCGGTACTCAAAGTGATACATATAGAATTTATATTGATAAATCAGTAGCACCATATAGACTCAGTGTAGATGCTCGTCTTTCAGTAGCTGGCACTATGTGTAAATGGTGTAAGATATTTAAAGGCTCAGTAGTATCACATGCAGCAGTAGTAGTATCTAGAATGTATGATAGCAACGGAATACTGCTCAGTGAGAATGTACCATTAGAACTCGCAGGTGACTCTTTAGTACTCAATGTAGCTATTAAAACAGTATCGCCTTGTTATACAAATATGGATCTAGATGATGGTGAACTTGTTACTGCTGTTTTTTATGATGATCAAGGCTTTGTAGTATCAAAAAGACAACTCTTAGTAGAGAACACTAGTTTCATAAGAGCAATAGATGCATCTGCAAAATACATCGTAGCAATAGGATTAAAATCTCCATTCTTAAGTAATACAAATTCAAAGTTAATTCAATTTCCATTGAATGTACCAATGCAGAGTTTAAACTTAACTGGTGTAGTTACTTATAGTAACGGAGAAACAAAAGAATATGCTGTAGATGGAAATAAATTCTCAGTGTATGGTTTTGAGCAATATATTGCTACTCAAGTAGGTCAAAAAATTAAAGTAGTATTAAAATATAATCTCTCTTCTAATGAAGTAAATTATATTTCTAATATTGGCACTGAGAGACATGTCTCTGAAATATACGATGCAGTCACACTTAACATAGATGGAAGTTTCAATGTTAAGCTATATGCTTATCCAGTATGGATCGATGCTGTCTCTGGATATAGACTAGAATGGTACATGTATAATTTAGATAGAAATATACATTATAATGTAACACCATATGTCTCTATTAATAATACTGTAAGTGTGTATATTCCTACAGCATATGGTACTTTACAAAGACTCAATGCTCAGGTAAATATTAGAGATGTAAATGCAGCATATAAGAATTATATACATGCACAAACTATCGATATTATTTTATCTAAACAAGGCACTGAGAGATTTAATAACTGGCAAGTAGGATTTAATCCAGATCAAAATCCTAAATTTGGTGTGGATCTATATGCTACTGCATATTTTCATGCAGTCAATAATTGGAAAGTAAAAGTATCGTGCGGGTTTACAACTATAGAGCGATGGATGAATAGTGTGTTTTGGGCAACAAAACCACTTTACCATCCTATGACAGAAATACAAGCGCCTGATCCTACGCATTTTATATTAGTTATAAATGGTGCACGCCACGAATATCCTATTATTAACTGGAATATAGAATTAACTATTAATGGTTCCATATTTAATAGTTCCACTATTTTCTTAGAATTTATAAGAAGAAATACCACTACTGATTTGAATTTAACTGTAGCAGCAATGCCTATTTATTATTCAGATTCAGCCGGTAATCTATTATAAAAGTATATAATAATATAAAATCCAGTAGAGCTCTTTTTAGCTCTACTGGATTTTATGATATACATTTTTAAAAATATAAATATTTATTTAATTATTTGCAGGAGTTAAAAATATGATCGACAAACCCAAAGAAATAGACAATGAACCAGTAATTTATCGCGCATGGGATAGATTACCTATTAATTTTCAAGATGGAATTTATGTAAAAGATATATTACTGCATGATAAAGATGGCAGTAAAATAGTAGGTCATGACCTAGATGGTAAAACTGTTAGAGTGTATGACGTAATTAACGTCATCTCTATAATGAGTAGTTTAAATCAATCTGATATTTACTTACCAGTTAAATTTGAGAAAGGTTTATTGGTAAACGATGATTCTTTTAGTGTTTATCACAATAATAGAATTTATAAAGTATTACCCTCTGAGGTACCTTTTACTACAGTAGAGCAGTTTAATGCTAATCAGTGGGAAGATATTACTTCAAGATATATAAGTGTAAATGGTTCAGGACCAGTGGGTCCTATTGGTCCACAAGGCTCTATTGGTCCCATAGGTCCACAAGGCCCTAAAGGCGATACTGGCGCACAAGGACCAGCAGGTGCAAATGGATTAAATGGAGCTGTTGGTTCTATTGGTCCAATAGGACCACAAGGTCTTAAAGGCGATAAAGGCGACACTGGACCTATTGGTCCACAAGGTATTACAGGCCTTACAGGTCCACAAGGTATACCTGGGCTAGTAGGTGCAGCAGGCGCAGACTCTACTGTACCAGGCCCGCAAGGGTTACAAGGTATCCAGGGTATAAAAGGTGATACAGGCGCACAAGGACCTCAAGGTCCTATTGGTGTCACAGGTCCAAAAGGTGACACTGGTGAGCAAGGTATTCAAGGACCTATTGGTCCACAAGGTTTAAAAGGTGAAGACTCTACTGTACCCGGACCTCAAGGTATTCAAGGAATTCAAGGGGCATCTGGATTAAATGGATTAGATTCAACAGTGCCCGGACCTCAAGGACCAAAGGGTGATAAAGGTGACACTGGTGAGATGGGTCTAAATGGTACAATTGGCCCACAAGGTATTCAAGGTGAAATTGGTCCACAAGGACCACAAGGTCTTAAAGGTGATACTGGAGCAGACTCAACAGTGCCCGGACCTCAAGGTATTCAAGGCATACAAGGTATTGAAGGCCCACAGGGACCTATAGGCCCACAAGGTATTCAGGGTATCAAAGGTGATACAGGGGACCAAGGTCCAATTGGTCTTACAGGTGCAGATTCTGTAGTACCAGGCCCACAAGGATTACAAGGTATACAAGGACCTAAAGGTGATCAGGGTGATATAGGCCCACAAGGTCCTGCTGGTGCAGACTCAACAGTACCAGGTCCTCAAGGATTACAAGGTCTTAAAGGAGACACAGGGGACCAAGGGCCTATTGGTCTTACAGGTACAAAAGGTGACACAGGCGATATTGGTCCTCAAGGACCAATCGGTTTAACTGGTCCCAAGGGCGATACAGGAGACCAAGGTATACAAGGTGTTGAAGGTCCAATAGGACCACAAGGCCTACAGGGTATACAAGGTATAGCAGGGGCAGATTCTACAGTACCCGGCCCACAAGGTATTCAGGGTATTGAAGGTCCTATGGGTCCACAAGGCCCCATAGGACTTACTGGTCCTAAAGGTGATCAAGGCGTACCAGGTGCAGACTCTACAATACCAGGACCTCAAGGTCCACAAGGGGCACCTGGATTAAATGGAGCAGATTCCACTGTACCGGGACCTAAGGGTGACACAGGGGACCAAGGTATTCAAGGACCGATTGGCCCTCAAGGCATACAAGGTATCCAGGGTGTTGAAGGACCTCAAGGCCCAATTGGTATTACAGGACCAAAAGGTGATCAAGGCGACGTAGGTCCTGCTGGTGCAGATTCTGTAGTACCTGGTACACAAGGACCCATAGGTCTGCAAGGCATACAAGGTATTGAAGGACCACAAGGTCCTATAGGACTTACTGGACCTAAAGGCGATAAAGGAGACCAAGGTATACAAGGTGATGTTGGCCCTCAGGGTATACAGGGGGTACAAGGCATTCAAGGTATAGCAGGGGCAGATTCTACTATACCAGGACCTCAAGGACCTATTGGCCCCAACGGTCTTTCTGCATATCAAGTAGCTGCTGCTGATGGATATGCAGGAACTGAGACACAATGGCTTGCATCCCTTATAGGGCCTGCAGGTGCAAATGGATTAGACTCTACTGTACAAGGTCCTCAAGGTCCCAAAGGTGATGCAGGTGATGTTGGTCCTCAAGGACCTCAAGGTATACCAGGAGCAGATTCTACTGTACCAGGCCCTCAAGGATTACAAGGTCCTCAGGGACCAATTGGTCTAACTGGTGCAGATTCTACAGTAGCCGGACCACAAGGTCTTCAAGGCGAGCAAGGACCTCAAGGTATTCAAGGGCCAGCAGGTCCTCAAGGACCTCAAGGTGAGCAAGGTATACCTGGTGTAGATGGTTCAGGTGGAGCAAGTACTATTTATAATAATGTATCTAGATATCAGATGGAGATGGTCAGTGGTCAAACAGTATGGTGTGTTTCTGCTGGCAGTGTTCATCATTCTTTATCATGGAGCAGAAATGCTACTGCTTTAACTATTAATAAAGTATCACATGGCAGAAGTGTAGGTGATAGAGTGATTATCAGAAATGCAAATGCTGATAATTTTAATGGAAAAATTACTTCTGTAACTACAGATAGTTTTACTCTTAATTGTAGTGATACAGGCGCTATCAGTGGCACTAGTGCTGCTTATTCATGTGGATTTAATTATGCGCATGATTCATCTGGTACAAATATTTCAACAGGTACATTAACTGCACCAAATGGATGTGATTTGCAATTACTCTCTCTAAGAGTGTATCTTAAAGCAAATTCTAGAAATGGTACTACATATACAATAATACTGCCTCAATCAGCTACCAATGGTGCTGGTGCAGATACTTCAATGGATAATATTTATGTACCTTCTCAAACAGTGCGTACCGCTGTTGATGGGCTGACTGCTGTAGGTGCTACATTTGTAACAAATCAAAGCTCATTAGGCTATAATAATTACAGATTTGCCGCATTACCAGCAGTAACGTCTGGTATTGTTATATTAATACAATTTTAAAATTAATTTATTAATTTTAAATATAACAAGAGAAGGGTAAAAATGTCTAGATCTACAAGCGGTATTCTATTTGTAGATACATTCACTCCTACTGGAGTAGAAGGTGAATACTTATTTGAGAATGCCAAATACAGTAGCCAAACAGATATTGATGGTAACGGTGCGTATGATCTACAAGTAGGCTTTACTTTGCATTGTTATGCTACAGATATGCTTACCTTTACGGTAATACCTGGAGTTATTAGCAGATATCTCATAACTGAAATAGTTATATCAGATTCATCCACTGTAAGTGGTAAAATAATATGGAACATGCCATCTCAGATATTGGACTATCCGACAAATAGTTCATACTGCATGGTGTCTCAAACTACAACAAATAAAAAGATATCATTACCAGCACCAGATGTGCTTTATCCAGAGTTACAACCTGGATTTACACAAGCAGTGATAGTAAATGATATATCGGATATTATTGATGTACAAAATCCATCAACTGGATCTGAACTTAGAATAGTAGAAAGGATTAATGTTTCAGTAAACGGAAAAAATTCATTTATACTCTCACACGTGGCCGTTAACCCTCAAAACTGTATATTAAGTGTAAATGGTTTAATTTACAGATATGGTATGGACGGTGATTATTTTATCAACTCCAATATCTTGATGTGGACAGATCTATCTTTAGTTTTAGAAACATCTGATATTATGACTATTTCATATAGTTATGTTTGATATGCGGAGATCATGAGGTCTCGTTGAAGTGGGAATACTTTTGCCTAAAAAACAAAGGTAAGTTCAAAGCCATCTGTTATACGTGCTGATGGTTTTTGTGGTTCTTGCAAATACGTACGTTTTTTTCTTTTAAAGGACTTTTCAAAAATGGCTATTACTACAATTCGCGGTGTACAACTTCGTGTTGGTTCAATTGCTCGTGACCGTATTGATTCAGCTTTCGAGGCTAGCTTGGCAGCTATCGAAGGTAACATCACTTCTATTTTCAACACGATGTCAACCGACGCTGAGCGTATGGCTGCTGTCGATGCACTGACCACAGCTTTCCAAAATGCTGACGGTACGCTGCAAGGTATGATCACGACCATGGTCAACGCTACTCGCGTTGGTGCTGGTCTAGAAGCTGATGGTACTTTTGTTCCTGGTACGACTAACTATCTTGGCGCATCAGCTTCTCTGAAAGCTGCAGTGCTAGCACTTGATGCTGTTCTGAAGACTGAAGAAGGTGCTCGTCAAGCCGCTGATACGACTCTGCAAAACAATATTGACGCTGTTGCTGCTGCTAGTAGCGCAGGCGCTGCTGCTGCTTTGGCTGCTGCTGTGGCTGCTCAACTGATTAAAGACACTGCTCAAGACGACGCACTAGCTGCTGAAGTTGCTGCACGTACCGCTGCTGATACTACACTGACCACTAATCTGGGCAATGAAGTTACCGCTCGTACCAATGCCGATACTGCTCTGTCTGATGCACTGGCTGCTGAAGCTACTGCTCGCACTAATGCTGTGTCTGCTGAAGCTACGACTCGTGCTACCGCTGACACTACCCTGCAATCAAACATTGATGCAGAAGCTCTAGCTCGTACCAATGCTGATGGCGTACACACTGCTGCTATTGCTCAAGAAGTGTCTGATCGTAATGCCTCTGTGGCTGCTGAAGCTACCGCACGTACTACCGCTGACACTGGCCTGAGCGATCGTATCACTGCTCTTGAAGGTGCTTCACCATCAGGTCTGACCTATGACAAGATGATCGTGCGTGAAACTCCTGCTGGCACTATCGACGGTGTCAATGCTCTGTTTGTCCTGGCCAACACTCCATATGTTGGTTCAGAGCAAGTGTATCTCAATGGTCAACAACTTGAAGTTGGTGCCGCTGCTGACTACACTATCTCTGGAAAGGACATCACTCTGACTACCGTGCCGCTGCTTGGCGACCGCGTCAGAGTGAGTTATTTTCGTTAATCTAGGCCAAGGCCTAGACGTAGGTGCTGTTTGGGGTGACCCAGATGTCATTTGGGGCGATGTTAATGCTCTATGGCCTTAATGTAATCCTAACTTAAAGCATAAATGCCAGTCTGTAAAAAGACTGGCATTTATTACATATTTTTTATTAGGAAAATACAATGTATTTTAAATATTCTTGGAACGCTAATTTAACAGCCTTGCAATTAGCAGAAGATTTTACTGCTATTGTTACAGGTACAACTGATCCTAATTCATTAGGATTAGGTTGCAGAAAAGATAATACTCAACTGATAGAAAATATAGAGTCAACAGGTTGGTCTTTGTATGATAACAGCACACCTACTAAACCAGTTTTTTTCTGTTTAGATAATGGTGGAAGCATGTACAAATTTGTACAAGCTGATATAGCCACGAATTCTATTGCTTTAAAACTATTTGAATCTTGGAATGCAGATACACATGTAGGCACAAATGCGCCATATGCAGCAGGTGGTATTGTAAATAATGCATTTGCTATAAACACTACAAATCCCGGTAGTGTGTATATATTTGCAACATCTCGGTATTTGATAATAGCTTTGCCATCTGGTCAAGCTAGTATATTTTCAGCAGCACTTGAATTTAGTAGAGATTCAAAAACAGTGGGTCCTACTTACCCATGTGTTTTTCCTTTATCAAATTTAAGTAACTTTAATGCTATACCGGTGGGTGCTGCTGGACTATGCAGAATTAAAAAACCAGATGGAGCAGGGGATAATGTTGGGGCTACAATTATTGGCGGTATAATTAATTTAATGACAATGCCCACTTACGGGGGTAATGCTTATAGTCAGAATTCAGGTCCGTACGGATATGATGATCTCAAACATTTAATTGTGTACCCGATTATAATTGGTTATAATAAGATTAATTATGCTACTATTTTAGGAAAAGCATGTGGGGATATTTTATTAATACCAACACACACAGTACCATATACTCAATTAGATGAAATTTCTATAAATGATAAAACATATGTAATGCTTGTACTTGTTGGTAGCATGACATTTGCTGTACCTAAGGTGTAATATGGCAACACTATTAAACCTCACTGATATAGCAAATAATGATATTGTAATTTATAATACAGAGCCTATTGTAAAGCATACACCTGCTAAAATAGATGCTGCAGATTTATCAATCATTATTTCAGATGGAAGTGAAGTAGTAACTCCCCCACCTACACCTACTCCAAGTACATCTATGTACTGGTCTTAACCAGTACATAGCTATTTTTAAGGAATTATGTATCATGCCAGTTACTACTTCAGCAAATAAAAAACTAAAAATTCCTGGGGGCGGTGTTCTTGATAAAAGATTAGATGATATCACTGCAGTTAAACAATCATTATTAGATATAGATAGTTTACTTTTATTTAGTATAACTGCAAATTTCCCAGGTAATATTTCGCCTATTGTTGGTACATCTAGAAATTATCCTAATAAAGATATTAGCATTAAGGCAGTAACTGCTTGGCTAAGTGAAAATGCTGCTAGTAACGTAGTAGTCGATATTAAGAAAAATTCAATTGTAGTGCAAAGCATTACAATACCATCTGGTCAGCTAAAAGTATCAATTACTCCAAGTAGTGCCATTAACTTGACATCAACAGATTATCTTACTGTTGATATTGTTTCAGGTAGTGGTAAAGACCTAGTAGTCAGAATGGATTACTAATTTTATAATAGTAATAAAAATATTGCAGTACTCAATAATCTGAGTACTGCAATAGCAACCACACTCATTTCAATCAATCATTTATAGGAACCTTTTTTTTATGATTACTGCTTTAGACGGTAAACGTCAGATTAGAGTGGGTACTATTGACCTAGGACGTTTGGAGACAAACTTTCTAAAAGGACAAGACTGGGATATTAATAGTGGCAGTTTAACACCTGCTACTATTACCGGTGTACCAAACCCAGAAGCTAATCTGGACGTAGTCAATAAACAATATGTGGATAATATTGTAGCTGGTGGCTCTGGTATTGGTATTTCTTCAGCAGAAGACGGATCATACGCAGATGGATTATTTTCTGACTTTACACCTATTACTACAGTAGGTACTGCAGTAGATAGATTCAATGAAGTTTTAAAAGCATTAGCACCTAGTCCCGCACCAAATTTATCAAATGTAACATCATCTACTAATGGTGCAGCAGGTAAATTATCTTTTGATGCTACCCATGTTATCGCTGGACTGACTGTTCATCCTTCACAACTTATTAATTCTAGTTATAGTACATCTGGCGCAGTCAGAGGTATTATTAATGCATCTACAAACGTAACTGCTACACTAGCTAATAATATTGCACCTAGCTATGCTAATAGCCGCCCTTATCCAAATCACGCTTTTGGTGATGGTGATAAAGGTAACTTAGTTTTAGAACTTAATGGCACTGTGGTGCATACTACTGATCTTAGTACATTTGCATCAGGCAATAGTTTTAATGCTCAAGGCAGTGGTTTTAATTTAACTTCTGTTGACAGTGTTAAATTTGATAATGGCAATGTTCTTGATTTGTTTAAATATAGAACAGGTTCAGTTATAATTAACTCAGCATCAATGCGCCCTGGGTATAATACTGTAAGAGTGCGTCATGAATATGCTACTGGACTTTATAGAGATACAGGCAGTATTGCTTGGATTGTGGATAACGATACTACTGCTACTAGCTTTAATACTCCTGTACTCAATCAGTTAGCTTTGACTGGTACTAAGTATCTCTCTGGTGTTAAGTATCATACTGGTGGTAGTGCTAAATATAGTGTTACTATTAGTAATGCATACAAATATACTTATTCTGCTAGTGCCAGTGCTATAGCTTTTAACGGTACTAATTGTTCTGCTTCTGCAATGAGTTTACCAGATATGGTAAACTACACTGATATTGTAGTAGTGACAGATAGGGCAGTTACCATTAGTGCAACACGACTGTACAATCAATCGTTTTCATTAACGTCAAGTGTACTGCGTAGTGTGCAAGCTACTCAGACTTCTACTAGTGTACTAATTGACAATATCTTACTTGATAATGTATCAGATGACTCAACTTCTGCCAACGAAACATTCAACGGTGAGGCATATCGCATACATAGTAGTGTGGTGCTTACTAACACTTCTTATGGTGCTGGCGGTGCTGGTGCAAGTGGATACACTTGGGACAGTACTCAAAACCTAGTCAGTGGTGATGCAAACCATAATACTGGTTTGCTTGTATCTGCTGGTGAGCTGACATATCCAAAAGTAACATCACATGCACCCGGTGTTGTGAACGGTAACTTTGGTGCTGTGGTCAATGGTTATGCAGGCAATCCTGATTATAGCGTAGCTACAGGTAATAGAACATATCTTAGATACTTCTATACTTCAGCAGCTAAGAGTAACTTTAGACTCAATGTAACTGCTACTAATACTACCTTTGTATCAGTAGCAACTGGTGCATCTGGTAACAATTTGACTCTTGAAATACTTGCTCCTAACACCACAGTAAATTCTGGTGGTAGTGTGGTATGGAAAGATGCAGTTACCTCTCATAGTGGTAATGACGCTGATGTAGGTTGCTATGCTGCTACCTTTGGTAACAGCAGGCCAACGAATTGGGGCCTTACTTTGGGTACTAAGAACACATCTACTTCTGGTGGTGTGGTCGTAGTAAGAGTTACCGCTGGCGCAGGCTGGACTGGTAAAGTGTCTAGTATTGCCCTGACGTGGCTATAATCAATAAAAGGAGTAAATAATCATGTCTTTTATTGATACGACAAAATCGAACATTGCGTTCAAGTTATCTCTTGGTAAGATCCATACGAATAACAACAGAGAAGTATTTAATGAGCCAGAAGGCTCAGGATTTATTTCAATGGGACAATTTGCATGGGCTCAAGGTATTCATCCATCTAACCCAAGTGATTCTAGTAACTCTGGTATTGTATCGAGTCTACTCACACTAAAATTAGAGGCTGTAAGTGGTACAGATGGCACTGGTACTCCTAGTGCTTATTACTGCAAATTAGGCTCTAGTGTACCTAGTGATTTAGTAGGTAAAATCAATCCTAGAACTGGTGCGCCATACGCTGCAAATGATAGAGTAGGCAATATCATACCAACTGCTGCTGGTATTGCATATCGTCCTAAACTATTTAATGGTGCAGTGGAGACTACTCCACTAGATTCATCAGACTGGTTTATTGATTGTTTTGCAGGTGTAGTCTCACAAGAGACTGATGTACCTGCATCTATGATCAATTATGGTACTACTGGTACAGTACAAGCTTATGTTTACATAGGTAAAACTGTAGCTGATGCTATTATAGGTGTACAAGCTGCTGCTAGTGCTGTTAAGTTCTACGATAAGCAAATGGTAGGCAATGGTGTTACTGGTGATATTGACGGTGTAAATACTGTATTTACATTATCACATACTCCAGACACTAACAGTGATCATGTGTATCTAAATGGTGTACTGCAAAATGCAGGTGCTAATGTAGATTATACAATTACTGGTAATGTAATTAATTTTATTGGCACTACAGTGCCAGTAGTAGGTGATATACTTATTGTTAGCTATCGTACTACATCAGTTTAAAAAATCAAACTTCATCTCATTAAATAGTGCTAGGATACATGTATTGTATCCTAGCACTATGATACTGTAAAAAAAGTCAATCTTATAAAAGAATCTTAATAGGAATAAATAAAATGAAAAATATTAAAATTTTATTGCTTACAGCAGTAATGAGTTTAACTGGTTGTGCTACTCAACAATACAGTGAATATTTAGCAGCTAATAGAGATGTAGCTGCTAAACGCTCTGAAGCTGATATTGAAAGATATAAAGCATTAAGTAGTATTGCAGCTAAAGGTGATACTGCAGCATCAGTAGCTGCTGCAATGGCTCTTGCAATGGGTGTAAATACACAACAACAGCAAATTATTCAGGCACCACAAAACGAATTTCTACAATGGGCATCTGTATTAGTGCCAGCACTCACTCAAGCTTATGCAATAGGTAAAAGCGCAGATGTAGCTATAAATGCATCTAATAATGCAGCAATAACATCTGCTAGTACTACTGCAGGTTTTGTAAACATTGCTAGTAAAATACAAGCACCTACAGTACCCACTCCAGTAGTACCTCAAGCTAATATACAAACAACAAATACTACTACTTTATCTGGCACTGGTGTACTAGGTAGTGGTAGATATAGCATTGATTCACATGACATTAAATCTAGTTATAATCCTGCACCAATAACTACTACTAATACATCAAGCTATAATCCTGATAATAGTACTTCTTCTAATACTAATTCTACTAGCTCACCAGTTATAGTAGGACCTTAAAATTTTTTTAGTTTTCAATAATATTATGCTAGAGGATTATTAGTTTTTCATAAACAATACCTGTAGTGTTTTTAATCATTTTTTACAAGGATTTTTTATTATGACGACCATTTATTATACACCAGATCATGCAGTGCCAATAGAGAATCAAATTAATCTTTTAAATCAGTTCTTAAATAACGTTGCTTATCATACTGCTGTACTTGCTCTCCAAACAAACGCATGGAATGTGTATACACAACACGCTATGTGGCTTTATCTCCAAAACACAGCAAATACGACAACGCAAACTGATTACATGCAGTCACAGGCTATAACTAACCAAATTACTGCGGATACCATAAAGGCACAGCAACAATATTCACAGATTCAAGAAGAACTACAGGGTATTGGTTATTTACCTAGCATGGTTACTGATAAGGATATAACTTTTAGTCATACTAAAGTGTTTGATCTTATCGAAAATTACAGTTTCGATGTCGCTGAGCACCCTTCACCTCCGCCCATTCCTTACGTACAACCTGTTAAGGGCAGGTAAACAATAGAGTTTAATTAATAGCATAAATAGGGATTTAAATCCCTATTTATTATATAGACATAATAAATAGGGATTTAAATCCCTATTTATTATGTCTATATAATATAATTTTATTAAATATATTATATTTTACTTGAGGTATTTATTATGATACTGAATCAATTAATGTTGGGTATTAACCACCCACAATCATCACTAGTTAAAGTATACGCTACATTGGATCCATTGAGTATTGGTGCTAATGTTACTTTGTCTAATAACAACTTAACATATCAATCAAACAATTATAGAAGCGCGCGTGCTAAGGCAACTATAAGTAAGTCTAATGGAAAACATTATTGGGAAATATCAGTAGCTGCACCTGGAAATAGTCAAGGACCACTTTATTTAGGTGTAGGTTCGTCTAATTTAGATGATTATTCCTATGTTTACGCAAGTATAGTTGGAAAATTTTACATTAATGGAGGTAAAGTAGATCAAAAAGAAGGTTATGTTGCTGGTAACATTGTAGGTATAGCATTGGATATGGATAATCATGAAGTGTCTTTTTATAAGAATGGTATTTTTATAAAAACACTTACAGGACTTACAAACACTAGCGTGACTCCTCTAACTTATATAGGATATATTAGTACATGTATTTGTACATATAACTTTGGAGCCACTGAATTTATATATACTCCACCAGTTGGTTACAATGCTGGTTTATACACTAATAGTTGAAACAACAAATATTATACCATTTCCACAGACTGTTGTTTATGATCCATTAGTGCATAGTGGTAGTGTATATTTTGACGGCAGTAGTTATTTATCAGTGCCTACTGCGAACTTTACATTTGAAGCTTGGGTGTATAAAAAACCTGGTAGTTATTTCACTTTGTATGATTCTAGAAGCGGTGCAAATTATTCTAACAACCTGATCAACCTCTTATAATTGGCGCAGGAGGATCACAAGGTGAAATTCCATTTGCTGGATATATTGAAGATCTTAGAATTGTTAAAGAGGCAGTATATACAAGTGCGTTTACACCGCCTACATCTGGTATATTGACGTATTAGTAAGTAATCTTATGCTAGAGGATTATTAGTTTTCATTTAGCACCTATAATTTTTTAAAAGGATATTATCATGATAACAGTAGCCGGACCTGGTTCTCTTGCCCCTCGTGAAGAAGACATCAAAGCTGCAACACGTAGAGCTCTTGTACAAAATGTTTTTGAAACGAATAAAGATAAAGAGAGTCTAATGACTGCAATGTCAGATAACCAAATATCTGTTACTGAACTTGCATTAGCAATGGATTATAAAATAGATGCAATTGCGCATCTTCGTAATATTGGAGTACCTGATGGCTTTATGGGTCTTAAAGTTTGGCCTAAGGAAGAATTAGAAGCCTATTATAAATGGCATGCAGTCACTCCAAATGCACTTAATTTACCAAATATAATGCCTACAATGGCACAGATTCAAGCTATTATGGATCGTGAATTTGCAGCAAACAAAATCAGTCCTGCTCATCAAATTCCATGGCATACACAGGTGGTCATGGAGAATACATCAAACGATATTGTGATTAGTTAGTATTATTAATTTTTAAAGGATATATTTAATATGGCAACTATTACTTATGAACCTATTGTAGGTGCAAGTCTTAATACAAATGTAGCTAATTATTCAAACTTTGTGAATAATGTCAATGCTACTGTAAGTCAACTATTGCTACAAGCTGCAGCATGGCAAAATTACGCTAATGTCTGTCAAGCTCTAGCGTTAGTTGGTTTGTTTGGCACTGGTGCAGCAATGTCAGCAATGGCAGCAGCTGCCACTATGCAAGCTGCTGCATTAGAAGCAGAGGCTAGAAGATTGATATATCAACAATCATTGACCTCTGTTTTCGATGTTATTAATACAGTTACTACAGATAAGCAGCATACAATTGACATGAATAATCAACCAATTTCTGATGTGATGCAGCCAAAAACATTCACTGTGACAGATTTTCCTCCAGCTCCAGAAGTTCCATATGTACCTATTATCAAAGGGAAATAATAAGTTACAGAGTAAAAGTTAATAGCATATTTGCTGCTTAAAAAATAAGCAGCAAATATGTTGTAAAATTTATTATTTATAAATAACAAGGAAATGTCGTGAGTTCAATACACTCTATCTTGCTTATATTAAAGCAAAAAACTCAAGAAGTTATAAATTATGTGGGAATTAGCACACATAATTTTAAAAACAAAATATTCTCTTTATCAAAAAGCACTGTATTAAATGGGAATAATGCAGTTACATCTGCAGATGACGCACTCACTGGTTTAGTTTCATATAGTAGTTTTTCACCTTTAACTGGTTTTAATTTAGTTAACAGCTATAATCATTCTATAGATTTTGATAGAAATTATCCTGGGGTTATAAAAGCTAATCGTGTAACAGGTAATGTATCTAATCTATTATTTACAATAGAATGTTGGGTAAAATTTAAAGCTCCAGCAAATCTTAGTGAAGAGCCAATTATAGCTAATGTAAATTCAAATAGCTCTATTTTGCATTGGATTTTATTTAAAGAAAATGGTGGCACTTTAACGTTCTTAGGATCTAAAACAGGTGCAACATGGAATTATAACATTACAACAACTTATAAGCCAGTTGAAAATACATGGACTCATGTAGCAGTTACACGCGATACTACTACTAGTATGAAAATGTATGCTAATGGCAATTTAATTGGATCGATTGTTTTAGTTCCAACAGATTTGATTTTCAGTGTACCAGGTTCTAATGTAAACCCACTATACATTGGAAGATTTCCTTGGTTTGGTACAGGAGATATTACATTAAATGGTAATATTTTTGATGTTAGAATAGGTTTTGGTGCAGGTGCAAATGTCTATAGTGGTAATTTTACTCCACCGACATCAAGACTAACAATGGCAGCTAACACAAAGTTATTGTGCCTACAAGGTGAGAGTTACATTATAGATAATGTTACACCTACTAATGTTAATTTAGTAATTGAAGGTGAAGTTAAAGTAGTACCAGGAAATCCATTTTCAGTAAATCCAACAAATGATTATTTGCCTTCAGTAAATGGTAGCTCTGGATATTTTGATGGTGCGTCATCTGTACATTTAAATAGTACTGGTGGCAATGGCAGTACATATTTTCCTACACCTACTAGCTATATTGAAGCGCCTGCAATATGTGGACAATTTAGTGGTTCTGCCAGTGTAGACTTTGCTTTTTATTTAGATAATATAAATGTAGGTTATCAATTTTTAGTTAGTAAAGGTGGTAATGTAGACGGTCCTTCTGGGGATTATCAAGGATGGGTAATCTATGTAACACCGACAGGTAATTTAGCATTCATTGCTACGCATATATCTGGTACATGGACTGTTAATTTACAGAGTACATTTTATCCAGCAGCTAAAACATGGTATCATGTCTGTGTTCTTAAATCAAGTACAAATCATACACTATATGTAAACAATGTAGCCATTACTGGTGCACCTGTTCCAAGTAGTAATACGTTTGTTACTACAACTGGTAAAGTTAGAATTGGTTCATACATTAATAATTCAGATAATCATTTTACTGGATACATTAGTAATTTAAGAATATACAAAGGCTCTTCTAATGCAGTAATGCCAATGGCTCAATCGGCCGCTGCAGCTTATGTTAACCTGCTAACATGTATCAATGGTAATAATTTAGATTATTCTCAATATAGCCATACACTTACAACATCAAGTGATTTAGTCATTAGTAATAAATCACAATTTGGTAATTGTAGTTTAAATTCTACTAAAACACCAGTATTTAATATCGAATGTCGTTTTTATCCTACTGTAATGAATACAAATAATGTAATTTATTCAGATATGGATGATACTGGCGCACATGGATCATACACATTAGGGTTTGATAATCTAGGTAATTTTTATGTAAAAGCACACCATAATGCTACAAACATAACTATTACAAAAACTGTATTTACATATAAGAAAGTTATAGTAAATCAATGGAATTATCTTCAAGTTACACACGGTACTAACGGAAATAATTTATTGATAAATCTAAATGGCTACCTCTATGTCTATACAATATATAGACATAGAAATGCAGCAAATCCAACAATAGGCGGTATAGGCAATTCTACAACAGGTGCTTTCACTGGGTATATATCTAATTTTATTATTAGAAATGTAGCCCCTTCATTTACAACATATGGTGTAGCACCAATACCACTGCCTTCTTTTGATACTACAAGTGCTTTGGTATATAGATTTTTCGATAAACCTGATATTTATGATAACACAAGTACAAATACTGTTATTTGTAGAAACTCAAAATTAGTTAAAACACATTTAAGTAATGATAAGTTTTGTATAGATTTAACTGCAGGTAAACATCTTATTATACCTAATATAAATAATGTCAATGTTGGTAGAGATGACTTTACAATAGAAAGCTGGGCTTATAAAGAAAGTACTCAAGCAGATACTGGTACAGGGCATAATGCTATTTATACAAATAGAGAGCCTAGCGGATTGTGGGGTATAACTTTATATATAGAGAAAATTTCAAGAGAGATAAGGTATTGGCAGAATAATGTAGAATATATTACAGGTGCATCTTCGCATATTTTCCCATCTGATAGTTGGAATCATATTGCTATATGTAGATGCTCAGGTGTGCTTACTTGTTATTTAAATGGTGTTCCTGCTGTATCTGTTATTAATCACACAGGTGCATTAGGTATGCGCGTACCTAATACATATATTGGAACTACTCAATGGAACGATCAATTTAACGGTTATTTATATAACTTAAATATATATAGAGGTGTATCTAAATATAATGGTATATTTGATTTACAATTAATTGATAATCCTACAGTAGTATAATAGTTTGGTAGTTAAAAACGAGATAGGGTATGATACTATACCCTATCTCACTTCTCATTTTTTTATAAGGAAACATTTATCATGCCAGTCGGTCAATCAGTAAATAAGAATTATCCATTACCTGGATGCACAATTCAAGATAAGCGTATGAGCGATATTATTGCTATAAAAACAGCTATCACATCGATAGACTCTGATATGGCAGTAGTAGGTACAAAGCACATAGCACAGAATTCAAAATCTACAAATTATACATGTGGTTTAGTTGATTCTGGTAAGCACATTTTTCATCCATCCTCAGACACAGCAGCGCGTACATTTACTATTCCTAGTAATGCATCTGTTGCTTATGATATTGGCACTGCATTAACATTTATTAATGCAAATGGTGCTGGTGATGTTACTATTGCTATTAATACAGATACATTAAGATTAATAGGTGATGGCACGACAGGCTCTCGTGTACTTGCTGCTAATGGATTAGCTACTGCATTAAAAGTAACAGATACAGAATGGGTAATCTCGGGTACTGGACTTAGCTGATTTAATTTATCTCTGGTACTAATTTAACATAAAATTAATAATGATGGTATCTGTTTCTTTTTATAAGAAACAGATACCATTTATAATGTTTATTAAAGGAATAAAGTATGACTACAATGAATCAGGTTTTATTATCTATTAGTAGTAAAAAATCATTTAAATGGAAAACTAGTAATATAACTAAAGCCTGGAATAGTGTGGCTATTTCTGCAAATGGCAATACTCTTATAGGTATTTCTCATTATACCAATCCACCAGTATATGGCAGTGCAATATTAGGTGAATTTCATTTATCTTCTGATGGTGGAAATATATGGGTAAATAAGACAATTTCTACTGAACAAGTCAATGAGGCATTAATATCAGCAGATGGGTCAATAATAATTATCACTGCAGGTCAACAACAGCAAAATGGTAACCGTTTAATTAAATCAAGTAATAGTGGTGGTGCATTTTGGACAGATTATTCTGGTATAGCTAATATTTCTGGTCTAATTAATTCATCAGATGGATCAAAAGCTTTTGGAGCAGTGCCTGGGGTTAGTTCTTTTGCATTTTCTGATGACAGTGGTCAAAATTTTTCTTATAGAGGCGCGCCAGGTATTAGTTCTCTAGGTGTTTCTGGTGATGGTAATAAAATAGTATATACGGATAATAGTTATATTAATTATCTACGTGTTTCTACTAATTCAGGAGCGAGTTTTAATGATCTTTATGTACCGACAACTGATCTTATAATGAAGAAGGTAGTGTTGTCATACGACGGATCTATAATAGCTGCTGCTACTTATGGTGGAAAAATATACTTATCAAAAAACAATGGCGATACATGGGTTTCTAAAGGTGTAAATCGTAACTGGACAAATTTAGTTATGTCTTCAGACGGTAAAGTCTTTGCAGGTACACAGTCTGATGGAAAGATTTTAATATCTAATGATAGCGGTGATACATGGAACGAGTATTGGATAGGTAATAGTTGTATTGATATAAAGATTACACCAGATGGTAAGAAGATTGTTGCGTGTGCTCTAAATGTGCCAATAGCAATTGGTAGTTGGACATAATATTTTTTTATTTAGTATATCAGCAGTATTTAAATAGCATAAGCATAATACACTATTGCTATAAACAGCAATAGTGTATTATGTCCTGTGTATTTTTCACTTATAAAAAACACCGATCATATGGATATAAAAACCATTATTCTTTTTGTAGGATAAAAATGCCACAAACAAAAATTAAAATATCACAAATAGACACATTAGGTTCTGGTAATATTGCAACTGATATGGAAGTGACTGAACTATTAGATAGTCATGTCAGTTTACCAAATCCTCATCCACAGTACATCGTCCAAGATCCAAACAATATGATTGTATTTACCATTAATGCAGCAGCTATAATGGATATAATTCAAAATATTAATTTGGATGGTGGCGTATATTGACACAAATTAACTAAACTATTTTTAATGAAGTATTTAAAATGGCAAATCAAATTTTACTAAAACGCTCTGGTGTAGCAAATAAAATACCAGCTACTACTGATTTAGCAATGGGTGAGTTAGGTGTAAATACTTACGATGGTAAGATTTACATGAAAGCTAATCAAGGTAGCTCTGATTACATTGTAGATGCTACTGCTAATCAGCTTATTACTGTAGCAGGTGATGTGAGTGGTAGTGGTACTACTGCTATTAATTTAATACTAGCTAATAGTGGCGTAACTGCTGGAAACTATGGCTCGTCTTCATCTATCCCTGTTTTCTCAGTAGATGCAAAAGGCAGAGTTACAAGTGTAGCTAATAATGCAGTAACACCTGCTAGCATTGGTGCAGTAGCTACTACTGCATTAGGTGCAAATAATGGTGTAGCTACACTAGATGTTACTGGAAAAGTACCTACTACGCAACTACCAGCTAGTGTATTAGGTGGTATGAATTATCAAGGTACTTGGAATGCATCTACAAATACTCCAGCTATTGTAAGCAGTGTAGGTACTAAAGGTTTTTATTATAAAGTCTCTGTTGCTGGTGCTACTAATATAAATGGTAATTCTAGCTGGACTGTAGGCGATATGATCGTCTATAACGGTACCGTTTGGGATTTAGTACAAGGTGGCAGCTCTGATGTCTCTAGTGTATTTGGTAGAGTGGGTGCAGTGACTCTTGCCTCTGGTGATGTCACTGGTGCATTAGGATTTACTCCTTATAATTCTACAAATCCATCTAATTTCATTAGTGCAAACCAAAACATATCCGTAACTGGAGATGCAACTGGTAGTGGTACTACTGCTATTAATTTAATACTAGCTAATAGTGGCGTAACTGCTGGTACTTATAATAATACTTCAACATCAATTACACCATACACAGTAGATGCTAAAGGTAGAATTACTGCTACTGGTGCATCAGTGACTATTACCCAAGCATGGGGTTCTGTTACAGGTAAACCTACTACTGTATCTGGTTATGGTATCACTGATGCAATGACTACAGGTCAAGTAATTGATGGTGGCGTTTTTTAGGCAATAGATTGCGGTCATAATCAATAATCTCATCTCTATGTATTATAGAGATGAGATTATTACAACGGTGTAAAATATGGCAAATCAAATTTTAATTAAAAAGACAAATGTACAAGGAAAAGTACCAGCTACTACCGATTTAGCTTTAGGTGAATTAGGACTAAACACCTATGACGGTAAACTATTCTTTAAAAAGAATGTGTTAGGAATAGAATCTGTTTTAACATTAGATCCAAATCCTACTTCTATTTATAGCTGGAATACTATTATAGATAAGCCTACCACTATAGGTGGCTATGGTATTACAGATGGATATTCTACTTCTACAGGAGTACCATGGAGTGATATTACAGGTATACCTACTATACAATCAGATTTAACTGAATGTATACCCGTACCTGCCACATCTGGTACTAGTATTATTCCATTTGATAATACTACACCGTTAATTACAGAAGGTACTCTAATTGCTACAGGCAACTATGTTGCTTCTAAAGCAAATAGTAAAATGAAAGTAAGTGGATCTATATTAGTATCTGTTACTTCTAATAATAGAAATATAATATTATCATTATTTAGAAATACTACTTGTGTAGGTGTAGCTACACTGTTCATAGCTTCTGCTAATAGAAATCAATTATTTTCTTTTCTTTTATCTGATTTGAATATGGGTAGCACTTTTGGGTCTACTGTTAGTTATACAGTTAGAATAGGTGTAAACTCTGCTACTACTTGGTATGTTAATAGACAAGCTAGTGCTATATTTAATGGTTTATTAGTAAACAATAGTATTGTATTTTCGGAGTTTATATGAATTATATTGAAGCAATTAGTATCGGTTTTCCTGGTGTAAATTGTCATAGTGTAGGAACAGATGATACATACGAGAATATAGTATATGATTCTGGTTTACCAGTACCTTCCAAAGAGACATTAGACGAGTGGATATTGTCTAATCAAAGCAAGGTTAATGGTACTAGAATTACTATATTAGCATTTAGAAATAGATTTACTAAAACTGAAAAGATTACTATAGA
>JFJP01034037.1_pt1 | contig 31307 bp, 31 predicted proteins | sample 431651 | NCBI WGS metagenome assembly JFJP01 (sample SAMN02602958, study PRJNA72255) | Microbial mat metagenome, whole genome shotgun sequencing project. | biome: fresh water; feature: sink hole; material: water; isolation source: purple microbial (photo- and chemosynthetic) mats found in... | reverse complement strand
CCGCCTGCCAGATGCTGATCGACTGGATCCAGAAAGACAAATTCGGCCAGATCATCGAGGTGAAAGCCGGGTTCAACCACGCCAGCGACCTGGACGTGACCAAACCCATCAACTGGAAGCGCCAAAAGGCCATCAACGGCGAGTATGGTTGCCTGGGCGACCTGGGCATCCATACCCAGCATGTTCCTTTCCGGGTGGGCTGGGTGCCCAAGTCGGTGTTCGGTGTGTTCTCGGATATCGTCAAGACACGGCCCGACGGCAAGGGCGGCACCGTCCCGTGCGACACCTACGACAACGCCACCCTCGTCTGCCAGTGTGAGGACAAGCACGGCCGCGAGTTCCCCATGTACCTGGAAACTCTGCGCCTGCAGCCGGGCGCCACCAACGACTGGTACCTGCGCGTCACCGGCATGAACGCGTCGGCGTACTTCACTACCGAAGACCCCAACGCCTTCCACTCGCTGTTGTCCGAGGGGAAGAACCAGGCGTGGTCGCGCGTCGTCGTGGGCAACACGCCGATGTTCCCCACCATCACCGGCGACATTTTCGAGTTCGGCTTTTCGGACTCGATTTTGCAGATGTGGGCCGCTTTTATGCAGGAGCTCGCCGGAGCCAAGGTCACGTTCGGTTGCTTTACGCCTGAAGAGACCCGTCTCAGCCACGCTTTGGCGACCGCAGCCCTTAAGTCGCACGCCACCAAACAGGCGATTCCCCTCGTTCTCTAGTCCACGAAAGGAGTGCATCATGAAGATTGGAACAGTTACAGAAATCAAGAAACACGAGTACCGCGTCGGTCTGACGCCCGACTCCGCACGCACGTACATCGAGCACGGCCACAGCATTGCGGTTCAAAAGGGAGCCGGTTTGGGCTCCAGCTTTTCTGATGCCGAGTACGCTGCTGCCGGTTGCCGCCTGGTCGACACCGCCGCCGAAGTGTTTGCCAGCTGCGACATGATCGTCAAGGTGAAGGAACCGCTCGAGGCGGAATACGGCCTGATCCGCGAAAACCAGTTGGTCTACACCTACCTGCATCTGGCGGCCAGCAAGGAGCTCACTCAGGTTCTGCTCGAGCGCAAGTGTGTTGCCATCTCGTTCGAGACGATCAAGGACCGCGCCGGCGGCTTGCCCTGCCTCAAGCCGATGAGCCAGATTGCCGGCCGGTTGAGCGTCCAGGAAGGCGCTAAGCACCTCGAGAAGCCCTTCGGCGGCCGCGGTGTTCTGCTGGGCGGCATCCCCGGCGTTTCGCGCTCGCACGTGGTGGTGCTCGGGGCCGGTGTCGTGGGAACCAACGCCATTCGCATGGCTGTCGGAATGGGCGCGCAGGTGACGGTGCTCGACATCAACACCGACAGGCTGGAATACCTCGACGACGTGTACCGCGGCGACCTGACCACGTTGTATTCGTCGCCCACCAACATCCAGACGGAACTGGCCAAGGCCGACCTGGTGATCGGCGGCGTGCTCATTCCCGGAGCCAGTGCTCCCAAACTCATCCGCCGCTCCTACCTCAAAACCATGAAGCCAGGCTCGGTGATCGTCGACGTCGCCATCGACCAGGGCGGTTGCAGCGAAGCCAGCCGCGTCACCTACCACGACGACCCGGTGTTCACCGTCGATGGAGTGATCAACTACTGCGTGGGCAACATGCCCGGGGCCACCCCCATCACCTCGACGCTGGGCCTGAATCGCCGACCTGGGGGCCGAAGCCGCCATGAAGGCCGACCCGGGGCTGCTGCAGGGGCTGAACACCTACAAAGGCGCACTGACCTACAAAGCCGTGGCCGACGTGCATGGTCTGCCCTTTCAAGAGCCGACACGCGTGCTGTAAAAACCAGAGGGGCGACTACCATGAAGATCCGTCTGAAACTGCTGGTTTTGGTGTCGGGAGTCGCCCTCCTGCTGTCGTGCTCGGCCGTGGTGTATTTCGCGTTGGAGCAGACCTCGCGCGAGATGGTGGCCGAGCAGAAGCGGCTCTCGAGCCTGTCGGAGGCGCTGGGCGAAGAGCTGGTTGCGCTTAACCGGGTCCCGGCGACGCCCTTCAGCATCAAGCTGGCCCAGCTCGAAACCGCCATCGAAAAGGCCAACCAGGGCTTTGCCGACGTCAAAGAGATCCGCCTGTTGCCGCAGCTCAACGCCAAGGTGAGCGACGCCCTCCAGGTCATCCACGGGCTCAAGGCGCTCACCGACCGGCGGATGGAGGCCTTTCTCGCGCAGTACGAACTGGTGTCGGCCGATGCCGATCAGCTGTTCACCTTCAAAGGGAGCCGCCGGATTCTCGATCTTGCCCTCTACGACCACGACAAGTCCAAGCTGGCCTACTGGAACCAGACGGGCAAAACCAATTTGCAGACCTTCCTGACCGCCCTGAACGTGATGAACGACAGTCTGGCGGCTGCCCAAGACGTGGTGCTGCAGCAGGACGGCCTGATTGAACTGGAAGTGAACGCGGCTACCGGTCGGGCCACGCTTCGAGCATCGCCAGGGGCATTGTCCGGATGGACAAGCTGGTCGCGCAGTTGAAAGACGGAAGCCTTTCGCTGGGTCCCCTTTCGCGCAGCCGCGACGAGGTCGGTTCGCTGACCAACAACCTTCGGCTGTTCACTCAGGCGCTGACCCGAGCGATCGGGCAGGTTCGCGACGCCTCGCAGCGCACGCTCGAAGTCAAGAACCGCCTGGTTGAGGCCTCCGAAGGTTCGATGGGCGCTGTGACCGAGATCGAGGCCAATACGGTCTCGATTGGCGACCAGATCCGCAACCTCGATGCGCGCATTTCGGCTTCGTCCGCGTCGGTTGAGCGCATCGTCACCGGGGTGACCAGGCTCAGAGACGACTTGTCGTACCAGGATTCGTTGACCCAGCAGACAAGTACAGCGACGACCTACCTGTTGGCGTCACTCCAAGCCATGAGCGAACTTTCGGTGCAGGACCAGACGTTGGTTCGTGAACTTGTTGAGGCTACCGCACAGGGAAAGGCCGTTCTGGAAGAGGCCAACCTGCGAGTAGCCGAGATACCCCTGCAAATCGAGGCCGTTCAGACCATGGCACAGGCCATCAAGGGAATCGCCTCGCAGACCAACCTGCTGGCGATGAACGCTGCCATCGAAGCCGCTCACGCGGGCGAGGCCGGCAAAGGCTTTGCGGTGGTGGCCGAAGAAATCCGCAAGCTTTCCGAGGCGTCGAACGTAAGCTCTCGCGAGATCTCCGACACCATCCAGTCGATCACCGGAGTGGTGGTACGGGTGGCCGAGTCAAACGCGCAGACCCGCGAGGCGTTCTCGGTCATCGAGGCCCGCCTTAACAAGGTGGTGAGTTCTCTCGACACCATTTTTGAGGACATAGGTTCCATGCAGGCCGGCAGCCACCAGATGCAGAGCGCTATGACCTCGCTCCAAGAGCGTTCCACCAAGAGCCAAGCGAGTGTGGCCGAGGTCGACCACTCCTCCCATGGCATTGGGCAGAATATGGCCGACGTTCAACGCATCTCGGCCGAAGTCACTTCGGGGATCACCGAGATCGGACTGGGGGTTCAAGAAATCGCCAAGAGCACCCGCGAGTTTGTGGCTTTGGCCGACGAGGTTAAGCTCGAGAGCGAGCGTTTGGCCCGCGAAGTTACGTGGTTCCAGCTGAGTGAACCAGCTGCTGAGCCAGCTGAAACAGTTGCTGCGCCGAGCAGCCCGAGTTGATTGCGGCCCCGAACGACTCGACGGCGGTAACCAGCGCGTGGGTGGGATCAAGTCCAGCTGCCGTGCACAGAACTTCGTGCGCGCCCAGATGGTCCAGCCCGAGGTTCTTGGCCCGCACGCAACCCGCCGCGATTCCCAAGCCCAAGTGCACCGCAAGCACCCCTTGCTCGCCAGCGAACAGTGCCGCCCCCACCAACCGGTCGTGACGTGAAAGCTTGCGGGCTGGGTCGGCTCCCACCCGCTCGTTGGTGTCAAGCAGCGCGCGGTTTTGAAAACGGTAGACCAAGTCATCGACGTGCTCGGCCAACTGCTTCATGGTGACGTCGGGACCGTAGGCCTGAGCTAAAGCGGTCGCCGTTTCGAACATGGCGTTTTTGACGCACAGGTGAATCCACGGGTCACTCATGGCCTGGAAGGTGAATTCATGGCCAAAGTGCAGGCCGAGATAGGCGCACACGGCGTGCCCCATGTTGTGCACAAACAGCTTGCGCTCGATGTAGTAACTGAACGGCGAGTACGGCACCAGATTGCCGATGGCCGGGAGGGGCCCCCGGAACGCGGCCTTATCGACGGGCAGACGATCGTAGGGCTCGGCACGCACCAACAGCGGGTTGCCGGCCTTCTGTTCAGCAGTCATGACGGGAACCATGCGGCCAATGGAGGCTTCCACCAACCCCACTTCCGCGCTCAGCCGGTCCCGCTCACCTGGTGTCAACGCCTTGCCCAGCAAGTCTCGCAAGTACTGGTCAGCGTTCAGCAGGTTCTCGCAGATGATAATATCGAAGGGGGCAGCCCCCGGAACCGACCAGCGCCGCCGTAAGCCTGCCACCAGCACGGGAACGATGCGGGGCAGAACGTTGACCCCCACGGCAGTGGCCATCAGGTCGCAGGTGGCAATTTCTTGGGCGACGGCCTCGATGTCGCGCCCATCAACGGCCCGCACTTTACCCGACCAGACAGTCTGCTCACCGTCATTGTCGACAAGGCAAACCGGGTACTTCTGCTCACGGTTGAGCGCTTCGATCACCTCCGGCTGTACGTCGACAAACACCACCTCGTAGCCGGCCAATGAAAACGTCAGCCCGACGAAACCACGGCCGATGTTGCCGGCCCCGTACATGACGGCCTTCATTGCTCAACCAGCCTTGGTTTTAGACTTGGAATAAACATCGAAGACAACAGCTACCAAAAGGACCGTACCCTTGATGGCCAGCTGCCAGTCGACATTGACCCCCATAATCGACATGCCGTTGTTGAGAACGCCCATCACCAATCCCCCGATGATCACACCGAGAATGGTGCCGATGCCACCAGAGGACGAAGCACCACCGATGTAGGCGGCGGCGATGGCGTCAAGCTCAAAGCCCGTACCGGCCTTGGGGGTGGCGGCATCGAGACGACCCGTAAACACAATGCCCGCAATGGCCGCAAGAAGCCCCATGTTGACGAAGGCGAAAAATAACACCCGGTTCGTGCTCACTCCAGACAGCCGGGCCGCTTTTTCGTTCCCGCCCATGGCATAGATGTGCCTGCCCAAAACCGTCTTGGTGGTCAAAAAATCATAGAACACATACATGACAAACAGCAGAACGAGTACGGTGGGCATTCCTTTGTAAAGAGCCAGCCAGTAAGTAAATACGTTCAACACCGAAATCACAGCAACCACTTGCAACAAAAACAGTATCCGAGGGGGCACCGCCATTCCCAGCTTGCGCTTTTTTCGACGTTTGAGAGTCTGTAAAGTGACAACCACCAGACTGACAAGGAGCCCGATCAGCAGGGTTGTCAGGTGCAGATCTGTCCCACCGAAATAGTCGGGTAGAAACCCCGTGCTGACGATTTTGTAGTCTTCCGGAAAAGGGGCTAGCGTCCGACCCGCCAGGACAACTTGGGTCAGACCCCGAAAAACCAGCATTCCGGCGAGAGTGACGATGAAGGCAGGAACTTTGACATAGGCGATGAAGTAGCCTTGCATGGCCCCGACAGCCACTCCGATAGCCAGTGCCAATCCTACCGAGCTGTAGGTGTCCAGTTGCAGATTAATCGCAAACACAGCCGAGGTGGCCCCGACAAAGGCGGCTACGGAGCCCACCGACATGTCGAAGGCTCCCGCAACGATGCAGATCAGCATCCCCATACCCAGAATCAAGATATAGCTGTTCTGTTGGATCAGATTCGTCACATTCTGCGGCAGAAGCAGGACCCCGTTGGTTAGGATCTGAAACATCACGACAATGAACAGCAACGCGAAAACCATGGCATACTGACGGATATTCCCCTTGAAAGCGTCCTTAAGCAGGTTCATGGACGGGTTCCTCCCATGCTGTTCATGATGCAATGCATGATTCCCTCCTGGGTTGCGTCTTTACGATCGAATTCACCGACGATCCGGCCTTGATTGACCACGGCTATGCGGTCTGCCATGCCCAGCAATTCCGGCATTTCTGAGGAAATCAGAATGATGGACTTACCCTCAGCGGCCAGCCGGTTGATGATGGAATAGATTTCATATTTTGCACCGACATCGATGCCGCGGGTTGGTTCGTCCAGAATCAGCACATCAGGCGAAATTTGAATCCATTTCCCCAGGACGACTTTTTGCTGGTTGCCACCAGAAAGATTGACAACCTTCTGATACACGTTGGGGCACTTGATTCCCAAAAGCACCCGTTTATCCTCTGCTGAAAGGTGTTCCACGTCCTCATCGAGAACGCCGTTTTTGCTCATGGAGCGCAGATTGGCCAAAGTGATGTTGTTCTGAATGGTATCGATGAGGATGAGTCCCGAGCCTTTGCGGTCTTCTGTGGCGTAGGCAATGCCGTGGGCAATGGCCTTCGGAACGGTAGAAACATCGATGCGCTTTCCCTCTTTCCAGACGTCACCTTGCACCCTTTTGCCAAAGGACCGACCAAAAAGACTCATGGCGAATTCGGTTCGTCCAGCGCCCATCAGACCAGCGAGCCCCAGGACTTCTCCCCGGCGCACCGTAAGGTGCATGTCAAATAGAATCTGGCGGTCCTCAATCTGTGGATCAAAAACGTTCCAGTTTTTGACCTCCAACATCATCTCACCCGGGTTGCTCACCCGTTTCGGGTAGACATCGAAAATATCGCGACCAACCATTCCACGGATGATCCGGTCTTGAGAAACCCCGTCTACGGCCTTATCGAGAGTCTCGATTGTCGCTCCATCCCTGAGAATAGTGATTTTGTCAGCCACCAGCTCAATTTCTTTGAGTTTATGCGAGATCAGGACACAGGTGATGCCTTCCTTTTTCAGCTGCAAAAGAAGGCTGAGAAGGTTCGTTGACTCCAATTCGTTGAGTGCTGCCGTTGGTTCATCCAGAATCAGCAGCTTGACCTTTTTAGAAAGAGCCTTGGCTATCTCGACCAGTTGCTGTTCGCCGACACTGAGGTCTCTGACATATCCCGATGGGCTCTTGTTGAGGCCGACCCTTTTCAACAGCTCACCAGCCCTCAGTTCGGCCTGATCCCAATCAATGACGCCATGAGTTACGACTTCGTTGCCCAGAAACACATTTTCTGCGATCGTAAGGTAGCTGATCAACGCCAATTCTTGGTGAATGATCACGATGCCGCGATGTTCGCTGTCCTTGATGGTACGAAACTCGCATTCCTTACCTTCAAAGACAACTGAACCGGTGTAGGTTCCGTGGGGGTAGACCCCAGACAGGATGTTCATCAAGGTGGACTTGCCGGCACCATTCTCGCCGCAAATGGCGTGGATCTCACCTTCAGCAACCTCAATTCCAACCCCATCCAGAGCCTTCACTCCGGGGAAGGTTTTCGTAATGTCCTGCATAACAAGCAACTGGCTCAAAAGAAAACCTCCTCGGACCACCCTGGGATTACTGAACCAGACCCTTCCAGACCGAATCCTCTTTCTTGTAGAAACCGGCGTTGAACAGGTCAATGTAGTTGGTAATATCAATGGATGTTACGGCATTGGAGTACGTTGGAACGATCTTCACACCATTGTCGTAGGTTTTGGTATCGTTGACGGGAACTTCTTTGCCCTTGATGATGGCGTCCACCATATCGGCACAAGCCTTGGCCTGAACCCGGAAGTCCTTCCAGACGGTCTGGGTCTGTTCACCGGCAATGATCGACAATACTGAGGCCACTTCAGCATCCTGGCCGGTCACAATGGGCAAGGGCAACTTGGCCGATCCATAACCGGTATTCTTCAGAGAGGAGATGACACCTATCGATAGACCATCGTATGGAACCAAAACCGCATCAACCCTGGAGCCGTCGGCATAGAACGCTGTCAGAATATTGTCCATTCGAGACTGTGCTTTCGCAGCATCCCAACCGGGAGTCGCCACCGTCTCAAGGTTGATTTGCTTGGACTTGACCACCAGTTTGCCGCTGTCCATATAAGGCTTCAGCACATCAAAAGCTCCCTGGTAGAAGTACTTGGAATTGCTGTCATCCAACGAGCCTCCGAAAAGCTCGATGTTGAAGGGTCCTTTTCCGTCTTTGAGGCCCAGCTTATCCACAATGTAGTCTGCCTCTGCCACGCCAACCTTATAGTTGTCGAAGGTGACATAGTAGTCGACGTTTTCGGTTTTCATCAAAAGCCTGTCGTAAGCAATGATCGTGATACCGGCATCTTTGGCTTTTTTCAGAACTCCACCCAGGGCTTCACCGTTGACGGCGGCAACAATCAGAATCTTGGCCCCTTTGGTGATCATGTTCTCAATTTGGCTGACCTGAGACTCCACAACGTCTTCGGCCCACTGGTCATCGAACTTGGTGTATCCCAGGTCTTTGAGATACTGGATCGTGAAACTGGCGTGCCTGATCCAACTCTCATCAGAATGGGTCGGCATAGAAAGCCCGATCAATGGATCGGTATTGGCCGCCTTGGTCGTTTCGGAACCACTGCAGGCGGTAAAGGTCCAGGTCATAAGGGCTGCCAGGGCAACCGCTAGAATCTTTTTCATCGTATTCCTCCCTAAAAGCAATAACATTCTTAAAGTCAAATCGTACGTTGCGTCGGACCTCAGGTATTTTTACGTTCCACCTCCCGCAACGCCTCGTCCATTCTTTCGACAAGCCAATCCACCAGTTTGGTGGTGGCAATCACAGGAAGTTTCACAAGAGCTGCAGGAGGGCAGAACGCTTTGTAGACCTGGGCACTGATGTCGATTCCCTTCGCGTTCAGCTTCTTGACAAAAGCCACCGTTGCTTCGACTTCATGGAAGGTGATGGCACTGAGAAGTTCGTCCCCTTCGCTATAAGCAAGGGTGTCAGGGTGGTTCTTTGTCAAAGTTCGGATCTTTTTGGCGTAGTAGCGTCCCAGTTTAGTGATGGAACTTCCATTACGCTCGACAAAGGCCATGGTAATCAGGTAGGCCAACGATGCTAGTTCCTCCTGCCCGTTGGTCACCAGGGCCCCGAACTGGTTCATGTTGTCGTACTCGGCCGTCAATAGAATTCGGGAAGCAGGGTACTGACCGCCCGGGAAGCCTTTGCCGAGGACCACGAAATCAGGGGTAAGACCATACTGGCGAAAGAGAAACATACCCTCATACCACATACAGGACTGAATTTCGTCGCAGAGAACAGGAATTCCGGCCCCACGGCAAAGGGTATACACCTGGCGCAGAAATTCCGGTTTCAGTCGGATACCACCGTAGTTCATGAGAATGATTTCGTGAAGGAAGCCCGCCACCTGGTAAGGTCCCTGCTGATAGAGTGCCAGCTTGGATTGAAAATCCCCCAGGTCGTTGATTTCGATGGGGACCACCTTCAGAACACCGGCTTTCTCCATCTTTTCTGAAACCTGCGGCCACATGTCGCGGAAGGTTTGTGCAAAAATAGTGGTACCGTGATAGTTGGCACTGCGCCCGCCATCGAGATCACCCATAACAAAGAAAACAGGTATTTTTCCTTCATGGAGGGGAGAAGGAAAATGCTTCTCAAGCTTGTAGAATCGGGCCAGCATCATTTTGATGCCAGCCTCACAAGCCAGGCTTCCAGTCTCCAGGTTGATCACCCGGTTCAAGATTTGTGGACTCCGGTCCTTCAAAACCATATCCAGTTGCGAATCTTGAGCTTTCGTCAGGCCATGGGCATGGCGGATCAGTTCCCGCTCACACAGCCGGGTGATATACCCCCGGGTATTGTTATGGGTTGCATTCAGAATCCCCAGCTCTCGGGCTCGGTCGATCAAAGCATAACCCGGAAAATTATGCCCCAAAGGAATGTGGTAGTGTTCGCTTTTCGCCGCTAAGTAAAGGCGCCCATCTTCACCGACGCGAAAACAACCCAGACCAGTGATGGGACTGGCCGCAAGGTTGGCTACTTTGGCGAAGGAGTCAGTGGGTGCCCCGGCCATCGGGTGACTCATCGGATCCGTAACAACCTTGCCTATCTGATCGACCAAAGCGTCAAGTCGGATCTGAAATTCCCGGCTGAAAAAGGAAAGGTGCTCTGTGGCGAGCACCTTCACCCTGGCTGAATCCTGGCCATGGAATAACACAGCAGCACGGGCGACTGCCGCAACATACTCCACCCCGAGCAGGCCTTCCAATGACATAGACAGATCAACGTGCATCCTTAGCCTCCACCCATGAAGCCTAAGGCCAAATGACCAATCTGTCAACTACAAATGACCGGTTCGATCATTTAGTTTATGAAATGACCGCTTCGGTCATATTTAACGACTGCGGGATAGAAAATGCTTTTTCATTCCATGGTTGCAGGGCAACGACAAAATCTCGTCAACAAAGGCCTGTGCTTGATCGAGAGAGGTTGTCCAAGGATCGTTAAGAATCAATTCCACCAGTTTGTTTCGATCCCCGGTCTCAAAGGCAATCAATTCCAGTTCAACGTTGGCGATGCGATCCCGCCACAGATGGGTCATGACGTCGGGAGGAAGGCCTCCTGTTCTCAGGCCTTGAATTCCCTTTTTGCTGACCAAAGCAGGGACTTCCACTTCGAAATTCTCCGGAATACCAGGAACAAAAGACCCTTCATTCAGAATATTGACAATGATGACCTGTTCAATATCGCAAGCCAAGGCTTCGATCAAAGGAATCATCGGTTCATCAGAAGGTATTTCGGTAAAAATCTCGGTTACTTTTCGTGACTTGTCTTCCACTGTACGGCGGATCTTGTCTACGTTCGCAAGACCGTTGGCGAAGTAGTTGTCATACCAAGTCTTGGGGTCTTCTTTCCAAACCTTTTCGGAAGCCTCCGCATGGTACCACCAACCCCACGATCCCCCTCCAGGAGTGCAGGTGTCACCGATAGGGAACACTCCGAATCTCCGATAGAGATCCACAGCCTTGGGACCTCTTTCGTCACTCAACCCACAATTCTCAAAGTATTGGGCAGACTTTTCATCGACCCACTTCTTAACGAGCGGGAGAACATCGACACCATGATGATAGAGTTTTGTAAGCCAAACAAAGTGATTGACACCGACGCACTCAAAGGTCAAACCCTTGCGTTCAAGACCCAAGGCATTGGCAAGCGAATAGACTCCGCCAAAACCATGACACATGCCCACGATATTCGCCTGTGGGTATTTTCGCTTGAGGTACGTCACCCCGGCGAGCACCGGATTGGCGACCAGAATATACCAAGCCTCAGGGCAAACCTCCAAGACATCATTAAGAACCGACTCCATCAGTTTCAGCTGATGAAAATTCACCCAGAATGCCTCATCATGCACAACGTGGAGACTTCCACCGAATCGGTACCCATGACGATAGGCGACTTCCCATCCCTGTTTGAGCCGTTCGTGACCATAGTCCAATGCCACATTAATGACAAAACTCGCACCTTTCATGGCCTCGCGACGGTCCATCGTCTTCTCAATTTTCAGCGTTCCCGAAGTTTCGGCTGAGTATCGCTGACAAAGACCGTAAATAGACTCCAACCGCGTTGCATCGATGTCCATCAAGCTGATGGAAGCCTCTTTCAGATTCTCACTGAGGCAAATATCTTTGATGAGGTTCAGCGAGAATATCGCGCTACCTGCTCCGATGATGGCAATTTTGACCATGTGAAACCTCCAGATTTCCAGACGACTTGAACTAAGGGTCCCAACCTTCGGCTAGAACTCGGCGGAATACGTTTTGGCAGTCGGCTCCCAGTTCGGCCGAAGCACCGCAATGTTTCGCACCGCGATCCACGAGGAGTAGGCTTCAAACCCAATTTTTCCATGTAAACGAGGATCGATCGGATCCGGGTCAGTAATCTCCAAGGCAAGCACTCCATCAATGATGACAAAGACATGCCCTGCAATACTGCCCGCTTGGATCAGGTAGGTCCGACCCGCTTCAAACGAGAACAACTGACTGGCAACGTTGAGTGAATATTCGGGTGACTTCTCAAAACCGACCTTTCCATCCCACCAACCTTCCAGTCCCGCCACATACGCTGTCCCCCGCTGTTCTTTGCCGTCATCCCAGCTGCCGTTCCACATGAAATCTATATCGTGGGTACTGGGACCAATTGTTTTTGCCTCAAATTGCAGGATGACATCTTCAGGGTAGTCGGCTTGCGAAATAATCATTCCGGGGTTGTTCCATGGGTTTTTTCCAACCAGCCATCCGTCGCGAATTGACCATTCTCCGCCTTTGACAATCCAGTTTCTAGCAAGGCTCTCGGGTTGGCAGGTATCAGCGAAAAGAACAACAGACTTGGAAAGATCAACTCTTTTACGGATCAGCTCATGGACATTCGGAGTTTTCATTGATAGTGCTCCTTGAGTTCTTTGTGATAAGGAAGAGCGAATATCTCGTCGATGAGATGATTCGCCTGTTGGGTAGAAGTCACCCACTTGTCCATCAGGACGAGTTCCGTCAAAAGTGCCCGGCTGCCTCTTCGATAAGCTTCAAGCTCTAGCTCAACAGGAGCCACCCGGTCCCGCAGCACATGAGCAATGACGGATTTTGGCAAACCACTGGTTTTTATTCCTTGGATTCCTCGGCCACTGACAAGAGTCGGAATCTCAACTTGAAAATCTGTTGGAATACCAGGCACAAAGTTATTGGTATTGAGTAAATTGGTGATAATCACCCTGGGAATGTCATAAGCGATTGACTCAATAATGGGAATGACGGGCTCACCAGAAGGCACATCAACGTACTGGCCAACAGCTCGCATCGCTTCAACAAGAGACTCGCTTTCCGAAAGCTTGCGGTTTCGCTCCTCTCCGGCAAGCATTCCCCCTACGACGGTTTCAAGCCACCACTGTCGACCGGGTTGTGGATCCGAAAGGTACCACCACGGCCAGCTGGCACCAGAAACACTCGCCGTATCACCGACAGGGATAACACCATGCTTCTGGTAGAAATCCATCTTATTTTGCCCTGTGATGGTGTCATTGCTTGGAGTCGTTTTCCAGTACACCTCGGCTTTGGTTCGGAGCCACTCGTCAATCATGGGAAAAACGTCTTTCCCTTTGTAGTAGCACTTCGTGATGAAAATGAAATGGTTGACTCCAGCAACCTCAAATCCAAACTGTTCCCGTTCCAGACCAAGCAAGTCAGCCAAAACATAAGCCTCTCCGGCTCCGTGACAAAGCCCAATCATCTTCGATTGTGGGTATTTTCTCTGCAGGTAGGTTGTCAGAGTAATGACGGGATTTGCGACCAAGAGGTGCCATGCATCAGGACAGAGTTCGAGCATGTCCTCGGTAAGTGACTCATTGAGACGAAACTGGTAATAGTTCAACCAAAAGGGTTCGTCATAAAGGATGTGGAAGCTGCCTGGCCATTGGATGCCATATTTTTCTGCAATAGCCCAGCCCTCTTTCATTCGCCTGCCGCCGTCGCCGAGTGCCGTATTGATGACAAACGAGGCATTTTTGAGGCAGTCCCGTTGGGAAAGGGTCTTTTCAAAGGTTACATTAACGCCCATTTCTCGAGAAAAACGCTGACATGCCCGATAGGTGTATTCCAACTTGTCTTTATTGATGTCCATAAGGCTGATCGTTGAACCGTGCAGATTCTTCGTCATACAAATGTCATTGAGGTACTTGAGTGTGAAAGTAAAGCTCCCCGCTCCAATAATCGCTATTTTCAGGTTTCCCATTACGACTCACTCACAAGAATTGCCCATTTCACTTGATGGCACCTTCCGTTAGACCCTTCACGAGGTGACGTTGCAGAAAAATGTAGATCAAGACAACCGGAGCGACGCTGATAAGCAAGCCGGCCAATTGGAATGTGGGTTGGGCTGATCCGCGCGACATAAGCCCTGAAAGAACCACCATCACGGTCTGCTTGCTGACATCAGAAAGGTACAGCATAGGAGTCAGCAAATCGTTCCAGAAATTAATCACATTGAAGATGATGGATATCACAATGGAAGGCATACCGAGAGGAACGATGATCCTTCCAACAATCGTGAAATACCCGCCTCCTTCCATTTTTGCACTCTCTATCAATTCGTTAGATATCCCTGTAAACCCAGCGGTCAACAAAAGAATGGCAGCTGGCAAACCACCGGCGAGATAGGACAAAATCACCGACCACAAGTTGTTCATGAGATTGAGTTTGGAGAACATGACGTAGGCCGGAATCATGGAGACCTGACCTGGCATAAAGATGGTCGCCAGGACCAAAACATAGACAATCGCCTTTCCACGGAATTGAAGCTTTGAGAAGGCGTAGCCTGCAAATACACCAAAGAATGTGATCAGAGCTGTGGAGGTCAAGGCAATCGTCAAACTGACCATGAGATTGTTAAGAATGTTGAAATCAAGAAAGACAACTCGGTAATTGTTGAGGAAAAACCAGTTTTCCGGCATCGAAAACTGATTCAAAAGGTATTCTTTTTTTGACTTTAAAGAATTGTAGAACATGAAAAACAGAGGGTAAACAAAGGTCGCAGCCAAGAAGGCCATTGCGGTAAAGATCGAAGAGCGGACGACGAAGGTTTTGTACATCATGACTAGTCTCCTTCACGACCCGCATGATTAGCCGCACGCATTTGAATCAAGGTGAAAAGACCTACCAGGACCATCAGGATGACTCCGAGCGCACTGGCGTAGCCAAACTCACTTCCACCACGGAAGGCCTTGAGATAAATGATATAGTCGACAGTGGTAGTCTGGTATCCAGGGCCACCCTTCGTGATTGAGAAGATCAAGCTGAACAGACCCGTGAAACACCAGAGCACAGAGACGATCGTGGAATACTCGATCGTTGTGACCAGAAGAGGAATGGTGATCTTAAAAAGACGATTCCAATACCCAGCACCATCAATCTTGGCGGCTTCATAGACAGAAGGCGAGATGAGACTCATACCGCCAAGAAACAACAACGATTGCCAGCCGATGTTGATCCAGACCATGCAAATTGCAATAACCAGTAGACCGGTGCTCCCTTGCCCCAACCACTCAACGGCAAGCCAGTCCAGACCAATAGAACGGAACAATTGGTTCAAGGGACCATCGTAGGCAAACAAGACAACAAACAGATACCCGATGCTGAGAGTGGACATCACCTGAGGTAGAAAATAGATAGACCGAAACAATCTCCACCCAAGCACTCTCTCGTAAAGTAGAACTGCGGCAACAAGTCCCAAGAACAATTGCACGGGTAGATAGAGCAAAAGGACCAAGTTGTTTTTGAGAAGATTCCAGAACTGATCACCCAAGAGGATATCTGTATAATTCTTGAGTCCGATATAGTCTTGCCGGTAAAGACCGTCCCAATTGGTGAAACTCATCACGATACCGTGCGCCAACGGATAGCCTCGAATCGAGGCTAGAATCAAGAGCACGGGTATCACGGAGAGCCAACCCTCGAGAGTGCTGAAATGGTGTCGTTTTCTTAACAGAACCGGCGTTGTCATCTTGTCACCAACCACCTTTTCAGCATTCCCGGAAAGACCTAGTTCTTAGCCTTGACTTCCGCAGCCTTCTTATCGAGAAGAACTGCGCATTCCTTCGCAGTCATCTGACCGGTCACAACTAAGGCCGTCAGCTTGTAATATTCATTGGCAACATCAGGTGGCATGGCATTGTCGATCCAGGGCAGAAGGTTATCGGCAGCAATCGCAAGCATTTTCTCGTAAAGGGGCTTGCCGACCCAATCCATGTCAGCGCTACTCACATCGGTGCGCTGGGGAAGCTTGGAAAGGACCTTCGCCATTCGGATCACATTGGCCTTGTTTGAGTACCAAGAAAGGAAATCAACAGCCTGTTTGACGTTCTTGGAGGTTTTCAGGACCACGAAGGCCTGCCCCACTCCACCAATCGAGGCGTTGTTGTACTTCACGCCATTCTTAAAGTTAGGTGCAATGTAAAGACCAGCATCGTCACCAAACAATTCCACAACGGTGCCAACATCCCAGTTTCCGGTGATCTTCATCGCTGCCTTTCCGCTGTTGAACAGAGCACTTCCATCAGGATGGCTCGCGTAGTCTTTGTTGATCAAACCGTCTTTATACATCTGAGCAACCAAACCCAAGGAATCGAGGAAGGCTGTGTCATCAACGAATCTGGTGATGCCAGTAGCATTGCTGATAGCCCGTTCAATGCCTACCTGCTGCGCCCACCAGTTTCCAAAGGCAAACATGAAAGCGCCATTGTATCCGTCAGCATTGCTACCTTCGATGGGCAGAACACCACTCGCTTTGATCTTCTTGAGCGCAACAATAAACTCTGCTGAGTTCTTGGGCTTTCCCGGGCCTTCGAGGTCTACACCAGCAGCTGCAACCAGCTTTTTACTGTAGACAAGGCAACCGAACTCGGCGCCAGCCGCAGGATATCCAAGAATAGGGTTACCCCTCTTCAGATTCAGGCTGACAGCCTCCCAACCCGTGATCAATTTCAGGTCATCCTTCGGGATAAAAGGAGTCAAGTCGACCAAGATATCCTTGTACGCAGTCGGAAGGGCTCCAGAAAAGATGTTGGCAATGTCCGGTGCGGTATTTGCCAGGACAGCCGCCTTGAGCTTGTTTTGAAGGAGTGACTGATCACCTTCCAGTACACCTTCTATGGTGACTCCGGGGTGCGTGGCCTCGTATTCTCTGAAAATCTTGTTGATCGTCCACTGTGACTCAGGAAGGGCTCGTTCGTCGGGCATCACAAAGGCTGCGTGCCAAATCTTTAAGGTGACCTTGCTGCTCGTTGTCGATTGACCCCAAACTCCCACGCTTACCATAAAGAATAGAAAAATAAGAAAGGAGAAGACTTTCGAATACTTATGGCCCATTTTGGACCTCCTTGTTAGGTTCGGCGATCATAGCAACCTGGGTTACGACCACTATCGATGAGCCTAAGTCCACATGACCAATCTGTCAATTACAAATGATTGATCCAATCATATAATGACTCATATGACCGTTGTGGTCATTTTATCGATGACGCTTTCGCCATCCCAGACCCCGAGCTCAATCCGATATCGAACAGAACCATAACCGGCAAGGACTGGCAAAGTGCCATTCTCTCGCTCGCCTTTGCGCCCGAGAATGTAGCTGTTCGACGGTTCCAGGCCGACGGTATAGTCGTGAGATCGCATACATTTCCAGTGGACCAAGTAGGGCAAAGTGTCGGCGCTGTAGCGCACATAGGCACCGAGGTTCAACTTGGGGTTGAAAACACCGGCAAAAGCACTCTTCGAGTCAGCAGGGTTGATGTGATAAAAGACCTGTTCCTCGCGGGCGGTCGAAGGTGGTTCTATCTGATTCCAGTCTTTTAGTTCTTGGTCTGATACGGGAGTTTTGGCACGAACAGTCGCCGGTGATCGAATCACCCGGGAACCAGCATCCACCAAAGGAAACCCAAAATTGCAGTGGTAGAGCAGCATGAATTCCTCATCTTGAGGCTCGAGGTTTTCGACCACATCGTCAATGATCAAGGAGGTTGAGTTCAGCCCAAGGGAAATGCGACGCGACAGTTTTAAGTGCGACCCCATGACCCTGGATTCTTCCATGGCCCCGGTCAACTCAATGCGGTAGTCATCCCCTTGCCAGCCTTGATGAACGCAAGGGTCCTGTGCGGGAACCGACCCTATGCGCCCGTGTTCGGTCATGGTGAGCCCCTGGTCAATATTGGCTTCTCCCGTATTGGCCAGACCGCAGGTTGCCAGCATACCGCCACCCCAATGGTACAGAAACTCCTGCCCCAACGCGTTGAAGAACTGGTTACCAATCAACCCGTTTTTGGTGGTGAACCCGAGGTTGACACCTCGAAAGCTCATTTCGGCAATGTCCATACACTTGTCGGGAAGAACGGTGAAGCGCAAACCCGCTTGGTTGTAGACTTCCCAAGCCCGGGTGCCCCGGGCCTTCCCATCGGAATACTCCACGCTCCGGACCCCTGCCAGCTGCGACACATTTCCGACACGCTGGAGCAATTCCTGTTTTGAATACGGTTTCATGAATAGTCCTAAACTTCTACATATTCGATATCGAGCATTTCACAGAGCATCTTCCAGCGGGGAGCGCAATCACCAAGATTGATAACCTCATGGTGCGTGCCGCCATTCTTCAGCCATTCGGTGATGCAGGGCCGCACTCCCGAGTCAGGCGTGAAAAAGAAGTAGGGCATTTCACAGTTGACCATGTCAGTCTTTTTCAAGATCTCGCCCTTGGCCACCACCAGCCGGAAGCGGTCACCGTTGAGCGACACCAGCGAGGTCAGCGTCGCCCGGCCGTATTCGGGAGTAAAAATGGGCGTCGGGGGATTGTCCAAACCTCCCTCGCCCAAAAAGCGGTCGATGAGCTTGGGCTTTTGGTCCTTCCGGCAGGTAGCCCAGTTTCCTTCTCCGGCATGACAGAAAATGATGCTGTTGGCGGCATAATCGATGGTGTACATCTCGGTGAAGTTACCGCCTCCCGAGGTGATGATATGACCGGCAGCCACCATTGAGGCGCAGATCATGTCGCCTTCGGCAGCGTACCCGTAACCTTCGGCCATCAAGTGCGAGGCCGCCATGAGGGGCAACTGCGGAAAGCGTCCATCTTCAGCAAAGTAATCAAACTGGGCGGTGAAGGCACCGAAGCCCCGAGCCTGCAGAAACTTCTGAAAACCAAGGTACATCCGGGTGGCTTCGCTGTGTCGTTCCTTGGTGAGTTTGGCATCCACCAAAAAGGTCTTGTGGTCGCGGGCCATCGAGGCTTCGATTTCCTGAGGCGTAACTTTTTCGATGAAGCGGTACACCGCTCCCAACGACTCGTGGCACAGTTCGGGGCCGATTTTCTTGAAAAAGGCCATTTCATCGGTCAGGATATCGTTCATCCCCTGCATGCGGCCGATCACACCGACGCGAAGGTTGCGTAGAAAGCGTCGGGTCTGCGCGGCCTTGGCAAAGTCGGTGACAAACGTGGCAAATTCGGGTTCCAGCCGGTTGCCCACAAAGAACTGGCACTTGAGACCCAGCCGGACGATGGCGTTGGCATTGTCCTGTGCACCATGAATACCTTGATTGACAGTGAGCCTCAGCTCGTCCCAATCGGTGCCGATCTGCTGGTCGGGTTGGACAACGGCTAGGGCCAAGGGCAGGTTGTTTTCCTGCAACGCCCGAACTGCCCAAGCCCCTTGGTGGTAGGTCAAAAGGACCATCAGAATTCCATCGAGATCGTCGCGCTGATTGAAGCCCTTGACGATTCTTTCGGTTGACTTCCGGTCAACGGCCGGCTCGTCAAACACGAGATCCACTGTATCGCTCACAGCAGCCACCAGCTCACGGGCATAGGCCGACTGTCGCGCTGTGATTCCTCCGAAAATCGGTTCATACCCGCCGGCCATCAGGCCTAATAGACCGAGTTTGGGCTTTGTGCTCGTGCTCGTGCTCGTGCTCATGATAATCCTTCCTTGGTCGTCGAGCTCAAGGCCCGATGACAGTCATAGAGTTTTTGGTAGGTTTGGTAGCAGTGATCGTAGGTGACTTTCGTCAGAGGGTTGGGGGTAAAAGTCCAATCAATCTCGTTGGCATGCGGCAGGTCGTTGAGGCTCCTATACAGACCGACACCAAGAGCCCCCAGCATGGCTGCGCCAAGTGAGGCACACTCGGGGTTTTTCATGGTCACGAGGTCACAGCCCAGAACATCCGCCTTGATCTGCGACCAGACGGGGCTTTTCGATCCGCCACCCAGAGAACGCACTTGCGATACCGAAACTCCCATCTCTGCCAGAAGCTGGACGTTCTCTTTCAGCATAAAAGCGACACTTTCAAAGATGGAACGGATGAAGTGCCCCTTTTTCATATCAAGAGTCATACCGTAGAAAATTCCCCGGGTGGTCATGTCGTTGACGGGAGTCAGCATGCCCGAAAAGTACGGGAACAGAACGAGGCCGTCAGAGCCAGCCGGCACCCCCTGCGCCAAACGGCCCAAGTCGTCATAGGCCTGGCCCTCGCAGAAGTTGTCCTTGAACCACTTGAGCAAAACACCCGCTGTCAAACAAAAAGGCACAACCAAATACGTGCCGGCAGTTACATGGCGGTAAATCGTCGGACAAGAGGGATGAGAAAAGTCAGGGAAGTTGGTTGTGGCACCAATGACCAGGGCGGTACCCAAGGTCGCAGTGACAATACCGCTATGACGGTTCCCGGCACCGAGAGCACTGGTCAGCTGGTCCATGGCACCGGTTACTACGATCACCGAACTCGCAACCCCCAACTCGGAGGCTGCAGCGGAAGTCAGCCGTCCTACCCTTTGACCGCAATCGAGAATTTCCGGGAAGCGCTGGGTTGATATTCCAGCAAAGTCGAGGATGGGCTGAAAGAGCAAGTCCTGAGTAATATCGAAATAGCCCGTGGAGGACATCAGCGACTTTTCGGTCACCCACTCACCGGTCATCCGATAGATCAGGTAGTCCTCAAGGAGCAGAAACCGGTGGACCCGCTGAAAGAGGTCTGGTTGTTGCTCCTTCAAATGAAGAAGCTTGCTGATGGGGGCGTTCTCATCAACCTGACCCAGTCCAGTCACAGGGTAGTACACTTCTGAAGGAAAAGTCCCCCGCAACCGGGCTGCCGCTGCTGAAGAGCGGCTATCGAGCCAGACAATCGCCCGGCACAAGGGTCGCCCTTGTTCGTCGACAGGAACCAGCGTTTCTCCCTGGGTTGTGATACAAATGGCACCCACACTGCTCCGGGTCATAGGACTTTGCTCCACCACGGCTCGGGCTCCTCGGCACACCCCCTGCCAGTAGACCTCAGCTTCCATTTCCACCACACCACCCGGTGCCGTCAGCAACTGGTACTCAAAACTGTGTTGGGCCAGAAGATGCAACTCTTCATCGAACAGGCAGGTTTTGATCGCTGTGGTTCCTACATCGAAGGTCAGGATCGTTCCCATCTTCCAGCCTCCAGGCGTTTTTAAAATGATTTATTCAATCAATTTAATGAACTTCAATGACGTTTTCTTCCATAATTAAGTTCAGTATTGGCAAATTTGTCAAGAAGAACTTTGCTTTTGGAAGAAAAGCACTCTTGATTTGGTGATCTTAATCATCTTACCATAAGCCTATGAGTAAGCAGACAGACCGTGAAAATGTCATTCTCGAGACCCTCAAACACAAGACCAAACTCAACACCCTCGAAGTGGTCGAACTGTTGAGTGTCTCTGAGTCTACGGCAAGAAGGCTCTTTAGCGAACTGGAACAACAGGGAAAGGTGATAAGAAACTACGGCGGCATTCAGTTGGCCCAGGACAATCAAGTCGACTATTCTTTTGAGCAGCTGGCCCAGATCAACGTCAGGGAAAAGCGCAATATTGCCTCTTTCGCAGTCGATCTGATTGAAAACTATGACATTATCTACATCGATTCTGGAACAACCCTGTATCAGTTTTGCATTGCTCTGGCCGAACGGATCGAGAAGGGCAAGCTGATCGACGTTACTATCCTTACCAATTCTATGGCCAACCATCAGATTTTAGCTCCTATCTGCAATGTCGTGCTCATTGGTGGAGAGTACCGTCCCAAAAGAATGGACTTTGCCGGATACGCCAGCAACCGTTTCATCCAGCTGTTCAGCTTTACCAAATGCTTCCTGGGAGTTGATGGCATCCACCTCGATGACGGACTAATGGCCACGGATGTCGATACAGCCTCGCTCGTCGAGATAGCCAGCAAGAGATCAGACAAAACGATTGTATTAGCTGACTCGAGCAAGCTAGGAAAGCGGTCGTTTGTCAGCTACGCCCCGCTGGAAACGGTGGATATACTAGTGACTGCTGAGTCCGTAGACCAGGAGATTATCCTCAAGCTGAAACAAAAAATCGCCGGAGTACACCAGGTATGAACCCCAAGAACCGGGCTGTCGGCCTCATCATTGCGGCTACGGCAGTTTTTGCTGCCAATATTGTGGCACTCTCCCCCATCGCGGCCCACCTGACCGGTGAAGGCGGGATGGCCAAGGCTGATGTCGGTTGGCTCTTCACCTCGCACTTTGCCGGGTTTATTGTTTTTGCGCTGGCAGGAGGGGCCCTCTCTGACCGAATTGGAAAGAAGCGGGTCTTGGTGTGGGCCCTGGCCGGGTATGCGGTCGGTTTTGTCCTTTTTGCCTTCAACGATGCCTTTTGGGCCGAATGTTCGGTGATGTTTGTTCTGGGCGGTTGCGGGGGCATTATCGAGTGCCTGGGAGCAGCTTGGGCCACGGACCTCGATCCGGAACACCCTGAGGCGGCCGTCAATAAGATCCAAATATTCTTCGCGCTGGCGGCTCTTGCCTCCCCCTTTGTAGTATCGATCTTTCTGGAACAGCTGGTCTTTTGGAAGGCTTTTTACCTTGTTCTTGCGGGAATCTCGGCCGTGTTGTGGTTTTTGCTGGCACGAACCAAAGTCCACGCAGTGGAAACCAGTCCACAAACCCTTCATCTGAAAGACTTTATCCAGTCACTCAGAGAACCTGGTTTTATCGCCATGGCCTTGGCGATGTTTGCCTACACCGGGGCAGAGGTAGGTGCTTGGGGTTGGTTGTCGTCCCTGCTTCAGCAAAGTGGTTCCTTTGACACAGTACAGGCAGGGCTCGGAGTGGCTCTATTCTGGGCTGCCATGACCCTGGGGCGTTACCTTTGCGGTTTACTCCTCCCCTATGTAAGGGTGGATCAGCTGGTAGCTGTTCTGGCCGCCTTCACCGCCCTTGTGACGTTCGGTGCCGTGATGCTTCCCGGTCAGTGGTGGCTTCTGGGAACCGTTGCAGGTATTGGTCTGGGATGCTCGAGCCAGTTCCCCCTCATTGCCGGTTATGGAACCCGCCTGACCAAGTTGCCCTCGGGAGCGGCGTTTTCACTGCTCATGGTTTCCGGCAACCTCGGTGCCGCTGTCGTGCCTCTGGGGATGGGGCTGGTGGGCGATACCGTTGGTCTGGGCAATTCGCTCTTGCTGCCTGCGGTGCTGTTTGGCTGCGTGGCAGTTTTGATGGTAATGACAAAACGCCCCCGCAGCAGTATCTTCGCCCCATGAAAGCGACACTTCTTGCCCTTCTGGCCCTCCTCTTGGCCGGTTGCGCCTCCACCCCCAGCCCCTACCAGCAACGTGCCATCGATCTGGGCAACGCCGTCAACCGAGCCCAGCCCTTCCCCGAAAGTTCTTTTGTGGAATCACAGGGCCTGCAAGTGCACTACCGCCACTGGACACCGACCGATGTGCCCAAGGGGCAAATCCTTTTGATGCATGGGTTTGGATCGTCAACCTTTACGTTCCGCTTCCTGGTTCCCGCCTTGCTTGAGGCCGGCTGGGAAGTGGCAGCCACAGACGTTCCCCCCTTTGGTTTTTCGGACCGCGACGTGGACAAACTTCGCCAGGGCGTTGACCGAGCCAAGCTTCCATGGGCCGTGGCCGATGCCTTGGGCTGGAACGGTCAGGTTGTACTTTTGGGCCATTCGATGGGCGGTTTGTATGCCTCGCTGAGCGCACAAGCCCAGCCGGAGCGAGTCAGAGCCTTGATTCTCATGGCAGGGGCCGTACCCACGAACGGAAAGCCGGGGGGTGGTGCCCCCTTCTTTGCAGGCTTGTTGGTACCGTTTATTGACGCCCAGGTTCGTGACTGGAAGGCGGTCAAGGGTTTGCTGGAAGGCTTCGCGGTCAAAGGCGAAGTCATCCCTGACGAAATGGTCGACGGTTATACCACCGCCTTCCAAGGGCCACGTCCTGGTGATGCGCTGGTTGCCTGGAGTTCCGCTCCCCCGGCACCCGCCTTGGACCTCAAAAAACTGACCATGCCCACTTTGCTTCTGTGGGGTGAAAAGGATCAGATTGTGCCCCTCGACACCGGCAAGAAGCTGCAAGCCAGGCTTCCCGACTCGCAGCTGGTGGTGCTGCCGGGTTTGGGACACCTGTTTCACGAATTGAACTCAGACGTTGTGAATCCGGTGTTGCTCGGGTTTCTTAGCTCTCTTCCTTGATGACGATGGTACCCATCACCAGGGTGCCGCGCAGAATGATTGTTGGCGGTGGGCCGTCATAAGGAAAGGTAGAAGAAGGGCCGGGGTCGGAGTTCCCCACGAACTTTTTCCAAAGAGACGTCAAAACTCCCGGTTGAGCCGCCGAGCGGATCTGCAGTTCGCCCATCAACAGACGCGATTCTCGAACCACTCGGGTGCCTCGGGGCACTTTGACACGGTACTCAGCCATGCAACCCGAAAGAGTGATCACCAGGGTAGTTCCAGAACCTCGAAAACCCCGAAGGTCGAGTACTGTTTCGCCCATAACATTGAGTCCGCGGTAGCTGTCTTCCCGTTCCGGGTCGAGCACATAGTTGTGGCTTGACATCACCTGGGTGTGGCGCTGTCCCGTGACCACGAACTGACCTTTGGCCCCAGGTACGTGTGATCCAAAGTCGGCCACCACAGCCTTCAGTTCCTCGATAGTTTCGGCCGCCTGTGCCTGCTCAAGCCGCCGCTCAAACTCACGCTGGTCGAGCATATTCTGCCCGTAGGCCTCACTCAATCGAGCACTGATCTGTTCACGAAAAGCCGGCACACCATAACGCGTTCCCGAAGAGGCGGCAGATTTGTCCATAGGACCAAAATACTCCACAGCGCCACACTTCGCAAAGCTCGGTATGTGCCAGGATCAATGTTGTATTGGGTGGGCTGATTTGGGCATTCCATTCGGAAGCGAGTCCGGGTTCAAGCGGCCCGTGTTGGCTGTCAAGGAGTTATTTGACGGACGTATTGATTTGCGATATTCTATACGTATCATGGACAAAAAACTAACTTTGAGGCTTGATGGTGCTGTGATTGACAGGGCGAAAGAATATGCCGAACTCAATCATGACAGTGTATCGGGACTGGTTGAGCGATTTCTCAAGACACTCACCGATTCCAGAAAGGTTCGAGAAATCCGCAACAGCTCTGTTGTGGCCGAATTATCCGGCGTGATTGCCATTCCTGAGGGCTATGACGAGCGAGAAGACTACCGTCTTTCTAAAGTAAGTCGGTACAATGGCTAAGTGCGTTTTCGTCGATTCCGATGTCCTGATCGATGTGTTCTCAAAGCGTGTGCCATTCTACACCGACTCTGCGTATTTTCTAGAAATGGCTGAAAACGGGGTATTCCTTGCATTTACGTCACCCCTTATCATCGCCAACGTTTATTATGTCCTCCAGAAGTTTTCCAACAAAGAGGCAGCCAAGAGTTCGATCCGGAAAATCCGGACAATTCTGGGTGTCGTCGATATGAACCAAAGAATTGTTGATCGCGCCATCAACTCTTCCTTCTCCGATTTTGAAGATGCTCTCCAAATCTATTCCGCTGAAAATGCCGTGATGGACATGATTGTCACCCGAAATATTGAACACTTCAAAGATTCCAATTTGAGCGTGCTCAGTCCTTCAGAGGCAATAAGTCTCTTGGAGCATTAGGAGAAGATCACCTAACATCACAATCGTGGGAAAAGCCAGAGTAGGTCAGCGGAGCGAAAGAGTATACGTGGACATATACTTGACAGTGAAACAAAGGGCCCCTAGAGTGGCTAGAGGAGAGCGAAATGCCACAAATTTCCCTTTATATCGATGAATCCACCCTCCGGAAGGTCGAAGGCGCCGCTTCTCGTCAGCACGTTTCGATCTCAAAGTGGGTCGCCGAACAGATTCGGGCAAAAGTTGAGCCGGTCTTCCCCAAGAACTTCGAGAACCTTTTTGGTTCCATTTCCGATGATACGTTCTCCAGACCTGTAGAGCTGAACGCGGGCTTTGACACACGAAGAGAACAGCTCTGATGTACTTCCTGGATGCCAACACCTGTATCTACTACTTGAAAGGTAAGTTTCCCAACCTGAGAACAAGAATTTTAGCTTTGTCGCCCGATGAAATCAAAATCCCGTCTGTAGTCAAGGCTGAACTCTTGCTCGGAGCCTACAAGAGCACCCAACGGGAGAGCAATCTGGAGAAGATCGAAGCCTTTCTACAGCCCTTTGAAATCATGCCTTTCGATGACCTTGTTTCTTACGTCTATGCCGAAATCAGGGGAATCGCCGAGTCCTCCGGCAAGGTTATCGGTCCCAATGATCTTTTCATTGCGGCGACGACAAAGTTCCACGACGGAGTTCTGGTGACAAACAATGTCCGGGAATTGGCGATGATTGAGGGCCTAAAACTTGAGAATTGGGCTATCGAGCTTTGATACTGATCCCGACGCGAGACGTGGTCTGTCATCCGTCAGTTGAACTGACCCGGAGTAGGTCAGCGGAGTGAATGTCAGCAGTTAACACGGCAAAATACTAACCCCAACCCGATCGATATGCTCCAGGAGTTCCGAATTCGTGATCTGATCGCGAACAGCAACATCGAACCGCCAGGGCAACATCAGGTCGTCGAGCTTGTTCTCCAGGTTGACGAGTTCCGAGAAATCCAGCGAGTCCGCTTCAAGACAAAGATCGATATCCGAGCCAAGACGGAAGGTACCCTTGGCTCGGGAGCCAAAAAGCACAACGCGTCGCAGACCGTCCACGGTCTGAAGTACTTCAAGTACCTCCCGACTGGCTTGTTCAGGAATTCCGGGGATGGTCATGAGCCAGTCCTTTTTCCCATGGTCTCTTGAAAGCTTGCGAACTCGTGGCAATAGCTGCCCAAGATCTTGGCCGTCAGCAGGTCGGCCGTTTCGGCATTGTAGGTATGGGACGAAAGGTTGCGGCTCTTGATCATGTCCATCCAGACCTGGCCCTCAACAATCAGCCCCCGTGCAAAGGCCTCTCGAGTGGCATCCTTCGACCCGGTCAGCGCTGAGTTCCCCTGATCCTCAAACCAGTCCTTGAGGACGTTCCAGGCCAGTTCGTGCGTGAACTCGAACGCCTGGATGAGCCCTTGCTGCTCCAAATCGGTAAGCTGTCTCGACCTCGCCAGTTCGACACCGGCCGCAAGTCGGGCGAAGGCTTTCTTGAAGTTGGCAAAGCGCTGCTTCCAACGGATGTCTTGTTCCATGGCATCAGTATACGGGGTGGACCCAGGCCTGTCACGCTCGAAGACCTCGTGGGAAAGGCCGGAGTAGGTCAGCGGAGTGAAGGAGAAGCGCACTGAGTCTTTCAGACAGAAAGACTGAATTGGTGTATTTTCTCAATTTCCTTTTCCATCTTTGACCTCGTTTCTCTTTTCTCGACGGAGATTTTGCGCTTGTTGTGGAGGAGATCGAGTTACCACACTCAGGAAAGCCCTGGGAAGCGTTGCTAACATAGAAAGGCTACGCAATGCGTAGCTTATGTTGTTATAGAGAAACTTCTGTATTGACGAGGAATCCTTTTTGCTTGAAATTTCTTCGAAGGAATTACATATCCGTTGGGGCGAGCCCGGGAATACGTGAGGGGTGCTTCTGGTTGGTTTTGGAACCTCGGCTGAACGGGTTGAATATTCCAGTCCAAACCTGCCACTGATTCCGGTCCAAGCCTGCCGGGTAACCTGAGCCGAATTCCGGAGGAAGCCTGCCACTTCTGACCGGAATTGGTGGCAGGCATCGAGCGGAATCCGGGCTGGGAGGACCATGGATTCCGGAGGATGCCTGCCAGGGATTCCGGAGCAAACCTGCCACCTGACTGTAGACTTCCCCGTTGGGGGGAGACCATGCCACAGAAGAGGAAGAGCATGAATCAAGTCAGGAAGATCCTGGAACTACATTTACAGGCACAGCCCATGAGTCTGCGCACCATTGCCCGTGCGACAGGTGTCAGCCGCCCCGTGGTGAAGAGCTACATCGAGCGTCTGGAAGGGCATCCCCTCGATTTTGTCGAGCTGGAGGGAATGTCCGATGGCCAGCTAAACGAATACCTGGGACTCGAGGCTCCAGCAGTGCAATCCACCCCGGATAACTCTGTCCTTTTGGACTGGCTCGCCAGTCATGTTGGGAGGCTTCAGGAGCGCGGTATGACCCGGCGGCTGTTGCATGAAGACTACCTACGGGACCACGCCAACGGCCTACAGTACAGCCAATTCTGTTTCGTTCTGAAACAGCAGTATCAAGCGCCGGAGTCCAGCAGCCTATTGAGCCACAAAGCAGGGGACAAGCTCTACATCGACTACACGGGACACAAAGCCGTGTGGGTGGACGGCCAGGGAGCCGGTCATACCGAGGAGGTCTTTCTGGCAGTTTTGGGGGCCAGCGGACGTCTGTACTCGACTCCCAGTTTCTCTCAGAAGCAGGAGGATTTGGCCGCCTCCATGGTCAGCTGTTTTGAGTTCCTCGGTGGTGTCCCCATGGCGGTAGTTCCCGACTGCCTCAAGAGTGCCGTACTGGAGAATGACGGCTGGGAGCCTATGATCAACCCATTGTTCCAACAGGTCATGGAACACTACCGGACAGTCTGCCTGCCAGCCCGGCCTAAACATCCCAAGGACAAGGCGCTGGTCGAAGGTGCGGTCAACCTAGTCTACCGGCAGATTCTGAGCCGGTTGAAGGGGATGGTGTTTGACGACCGGGCGGCGATGTTGGCGTGGTGGTGTGTGCAGGTAGACAGGATCAACCTCGCGGCGTTCCAGAAATTGCCAGGCAGTCGTCAAAGCCGCTTTGAAGTCATCGACAAGCCGGCCCTGAAGCCCTTGCCGGCAACGGCCTTTACTCTGAAGGCAATTCATCGGCAGACGGTGACGGCCACCGGCGTGGTGTATGTGCCCGGGGACAAGACCAGCTACAGTGTTCCTTACTCCTTGCAGGGAATGAAGGTAGAGATCTTGAGCTACCCCCAGAGCATCGAAGTCTGGCATGAGAATCAGCGGGTCGCTGTGCACGCCAGACAACCCCAGGCCGGACAGGTGATCCAAGCAGAACATCGTCCGCCGGAGCACAGGTGGTACCAGGATCGCAACAAAGATGAGTTGCTCCGGGGGCTATGCCTGAGGGGTTGGCACGTAACTCGTTGGACCCAGGAAGTTGCGTTGCGCTGCCAGCACGAAGACCAGGCTTGGCGGCTGCTGATGGGCTTCACCAAGTTGGCCGACAAGAACATAGAGCGCATCGACACCGTCTGCCGTCTGGCGGTGAAGCGTCAGTTGTGGGAACTGCGGGAACTCAAAGAAATCCTTAAATCCGAAGAAGATTTGAAGCTGATCGAGAGCGAGCAGATCAACCAGGAACTGCCCTTCCACGAGAACCTGCGGGGTGCTGATTACTACCAGGACCAGGGGGCTGGAGTATGACGATCCTCTTGAATCAGCTCAGGGAATTGAAGCTTGAGGGTATGCTCAGCGTCCTCAAAGAAATGCACGAAACCAGCGAGGCAGGATTGGAGGCCGGGCTGCCTTTGCTGGCCCGGGTCATCACGGCGGAGGTCGATTCCCGGCACCAGAAAAAGAGCTCTGCATTGGCTGCCAAGGCCCGGTTCCGTTACGCGGCTTCCTTGTCGTCAGTTATGACCGGCATCGAACGCAATCTCGACAAAAGCATCCTTGAGAGGCTCGCCCAAGGGCGCTGGATCAGGCAGGGTCAGAACCTTCTGATCACCGGTCCGACAGGGGCTGGCAAGAGCTACCTGGCCAGCGCCCTGGGCCGGCGGGCCTGCCAGCAAGGGATGACGACGCTGTACTTCAACTGCACCAAGTTCTGGACCCAACTCAGGCAAAGCCGAAGCCGGGACCGCTACGACAAAGAGATCAAAGCCATCGCCAAGGCCGACCTGCTCATCCTCGATGACTTCGGGTTAAGCAAGCTTGAGGCTCCCGACCGGTTGTCCTTGTTGGAGATCCTTGAAGACCGCTGGGGCCGCGCTTCCACCGTTGTTGTCTCCCAGAGGCCTCTGGCAAACTGGCACGAAGTTTTGGGAGAGCCGACGGTCGCTGATGCCATCTGTGATCGCCTGTTCTCCCAGGCAGAAAAGATTGAACTCAAGGGTGAATCGCTGCGCCGCAGCCCTGCAAAACTTGACGCAAACCTGCCACCCGCCTTACCCTAAAAATCACTACAAAAGGGTGGTAGGCATCCTCCGGAATCAGTGGCAGGTTTGACCGGAATAATCAGTTGACTCCAAGCTTCTTGCAGATCTCTGCCAACGGCCGGTCATTTGTAACGGATAGTACATGTCATAGATTGAGTAGTTCCCCTTGATTCCTTCGCATCAATGAAGTCATCAATCAAAATGCGGACTGGTAATGGCTATCGAACAGTTCCTTCTTTTCCTTCTTCAGAAGGATCTCGACTGCGGCGCTAACATCAAGAACGGCTATCATCGGTCACGATCTTCCCGGATCAAGGAAACGGCATCAACCTTCTTGACTTCATCCGGAATGCTGCGCTGGTTAATCTTCTCCAGCAACTTCTGTCTTCGTTCTTGGTTGGATTGTTCTTGCCCGAGGCTGTTTTCGAGCAATACGATAATTTGTTGGGCGATGGTACGTTTCTCCGCATGGATTATACATCACCTGACAACTTTCCTAAAGGGGGAAAGCGGGGGGAGCTTAGCCAAAGAGATTTTCAATTCTTGAACACCTATTGAAGGTGAGCCCAAGCATCTCGATGGCTTCCTTGATGGTTACATCCAAAGTTTCCAGCAACTCCTCATAGCTGTCTTCCTAACAGTTTACCCCGGGAATTTCCTTTATCCAGCCGATCTAGGTCTGTTCAACTTGTCTGATCAGGGCGGTATAGGGCGCCAGCGATTGCAGTGGATTTCAATGATTGACGATGTTACTACCGTGGGGTTTTTTTCCAATCTAGAAAAACACAACGTTTCCTTCGAGGAAGCAAAAGACGTCTTCGACGACCCTCTTCAGATTTCGCTTCTGGATCACCATCGGGCAGACACGGGGCCTTCGTCTTCTGATTGTCGCCAACCTGTTTTTTGATTCCAGAGGAGAAGAGGTCATACGAATCATTTCTGCAAGGGAGGCAAAACCGAATGAGCGAAAACAGTATGAAAGAATCTGAAGAGACCTTTGAGCTTGCCGAGGAATATGATTTTACTCTCGGCATCCGGGGCCGTTTCTACCGGCCCAAAAAGGTTTCAACCTCCATTCGTCTCGACGATGATGTGTTGCTGTATTTCCGGAAAAAGGCCGGTGAGGAAAAAATAGGATATCAGACCCTGATGAACTCGGCTCTGCGCGAATTCATCCTGCAACATACGAAATAAACAGGAATCCGGTTATCCGGCGGCCAGAAAGTACCCCTACTGAAGGTGAGCCCAAGCAGGGAATAGCAATCTCTTGCAAGAAGTACCAAAATGGGGTCATTATAGTTTATTAGCGGTGCGTTAATGAGGTC
>JFJP01058846.1_pt1 | contig 31325 bp, 29 predicted proteins | sample 431651 | NCBI WGS metagenome assembly JFJP01 (sample SAMN02602958, study PRJNA72255) | Microbial mat metagenome, whole genome shotgun sequencing project. | biome: fresh water; feature: sink hole; material: water; isolation source: purple microbial (photo- and chemosynthetic) mats found in... | reverse complement strand
TCACAACTTATTCCAAAACAGACTGTTGCATCCAGTTATACAGGAGAATCTCTTTTCTTCTCACGCCAAGACACGAAAATACCAAGAATGAATCACGAAGGGGACGAAGATCACGAAGCTGAAGAGTTTAAGTTGAAGTGTTTATAAAAATATTTCTCTGTGTTCTATGTGCTCCATGTGGTTAAGTTTCTTTTTTTCTCTCACGGAGGGAAGATTTTTTGAATATCGAACAAGGAATCACGAATAACGAAGGGAGGACGCATCGCGTAAAAATAGCTGTGCCATTATGTCTGCGCTTGCCGTCTTCCCTTTTCTCTTACCACTTTTATTTTTTTCTCTTCTTCATTTCGTTATTCGATTTCATCCCCACATCTAAAGACCCTGATGTTTCTGCTTCGAGCTGCTCTTGCAACTTTGAGATGTCAGAGCCATCTTTACGCTCCATCTCTCTCTCCTTGATCAGGCTGCTTCCATCGCTCGCTTCCCAGATACCCTTTCTTTCTAGCATGGCAGCGGCTTCGCAGTCGCTCAATCTAGCCTGCACTTCAGCCCTAGATGTGCCGTTCGGAAGTGCTTTCCCAACGCCTCGGTTGCGTGCCAGCCCGTTCCGCACGAGCATTTCGGCCAGCGGCACTCCTTTTACTTCTATCCAGCTATAAATGCGTCCGTCCTTCGAGCGCCCGAGTGCGTTGGCGAAAGATGTGTGAAGCGTAAAAGGACTGGAACAAAGCTGTTCGCGGGTGAAGTTGGCGGCTGTTTTTCCCCAGTGTATAACCTTTTTTAATTCGCTGAGGCCGAAATAGCGCATCTGCTCCCTTATGCGGATTAGCAGCATTGTGTCTGCCACGCTTTCTGGGCAATCCACAAAATAGAGTCGGATGCGCTGCTCGGCTCCATCGAGAACGACTGTGAAACTGTCGCCGTCATTGCTAGCGTCCTCTGACCAAGTGGCAGCATCGAAAGTTTTCCAGTTAGCCGCATAGGCCGATAAAACAGAACAAGCAAGACAGGCCAGCAGGATGACCCATCTTGCATTGTTCCCCCATAGTTTCATTGCTTATAAGCTGGTGCTTTGAGATGCGAGGAAGTCGGCCACACCGGATGCTGTGGCTTTCATCGCCTTTTTACCTTTTTGCCAGTTGGCTGGGCAGACTTCCCCATGTTTTTCAAAATGCTGGAGGGCGTCTAGCACGCGCAACATTTCGTCCACATTGCGTCCTAGCGGGAGGTTATTGACGACCTGATGCTGGACGATGCCCTTCTTATCTATCAGGAAAGATGCTCGCAGAGCTACGCCGGCAGCCGGGTGCTCTATCCCGTAGAGTTTAGTGATCTCGTGTTTGACATCGGCCACGATCGGAAATTTTACCGAACCGATTCCGCCTTTTTCCACCGGGGTGTTGCGCCATGCGAAGTGCGTGTATTGCGAGTCTATTGAGACGCCGATGATTTCGGCTCCGCGCTCTTGGAATGCTTCCACCCTGTTGTCGTGGGCGATGATTTCTGTCGGGCAGACGAATGTGAAATCGAGCGGCCAGAAAAACAGGACGATATATTTATCGCGGTAGCTAGATAGCGAAAAATGTTCTTTGATGGTTCCGTCTGGCATTACAGCCGGAGCCGTGAAATCGGGTGCTTCTTGTGTTACTAAAATATTATTCATAGGCGAAAAGTATAGCTTCTTTTTTTACCTTCGTCAAATGGCACATCTTGCAAGCTAATGATTTGGGCGTGATTTTTCATTGCAAAAAAAGCTTTTCATTTCTCATGTTTCCACTAAATGGGTGTCAGTGGTTTTTATTGTGTCATGTTGGACGCAAGTAAAAATTAGAAAAAAACAAAGGATGCGATGAACAGGATGAAGTCGGGCAAACTAAATGCCGGGATGATCCAGATATTGGCAGCAGTCATGCTGGTCATGGCCGCTATGTATTTTATCAAGAAACATGTCCAGAGCGAAAAATCCAAAGTTGAAGCACTCGCCAAAAAAAATCAGGTAGTCACTGAGATGGCCACGGTGGTTATGAGTAAAGTGGGTATCCCACCGCAAATGGAGATCAAACCAGAAATGTTGACCGTCAAAAAAGTGCCGAAAAATTTCTTGCCATCTGATGCGATAAAATCGCTTGAAGATGTGAAAGGTATGTATTCGAAAATGGAAATGGTTTCGGATGAAATACTGCGCCAGTCTAAAATAGATACCAAGGATAAGGCGCTGAATTTAAATTTCAGAATCCCTGCTGGTAAAAGAGCCGTCACGATCGCCGTTTCACCAGTTAAGGCGGTTGCGTTTGCTGTAAACCCGCACGACCGTATAGATTTGATCGGTCTTTTTGTGCAAGAGGGCGATAACAAGGCCATGACGGTTTTGGAGGATATTGAAGTTTTGGAAATAACTACAGCACCCACAACTGGAGACCCGAAAGCAAAGAGGACGGCAGCACCTGTGGCCACTTTGGCTCTCTCGCCAACTGAGTCTGAGATCGTAGCACTGGTGGAGCAGTATGCACAATGGGTCATTGTTTTGCGCCCAGTCGGTGAGAAAGATAAATCGGATTCGGCTGGTATTACCTTAGCTCAGGTGATGGGCAAGGAGGTCGTCGCCCAGGCTCCATCAGCAGCACCAGCAGCTCCGAAGCGTAACATTCAAATCATCAAAGGTGGGAGTGGCAAATAATGAAACGGTCACTTTATTTTAATTGGACGGTTGTGGTTGTAGCGTTGTCGTTGGCCACACTGGTTTCTGCACAGCAGCCTTCGCCTGCTCCAGAAGAAAAATCTACAGAACCAGTTTCAGTTCCTGACAACAGTGACGCCGAAAAATCGGCAAACGAAAAAACTCCGCCGCGTGCTGAGCCCGTTATGCAGCCTGAACCGCAAGAGCAGCCCCAAGAACAAGGTCAATCTTCCTCTGCCGCCTATGCGTCAATGGGTGGCGATGCCAGCCAAACCGTGATGATATTCCTCGGGGAATCACACAAAATTTCGGCCAAGAATGTGACCCGAGTTGTTGTCTCCGACCCTGAAATCGTGGAAGCCATGCCATTTACCAGTGAAGATTTGGGGCGCGAAGGTGGCGATGATGTTATAGTGCTCAACGCTAGAAAATCGGGATCTACGATTCTGACGATTTTCGAAGGGGCAAAAGAGCGCGTGCTCAGGATAGTTGTCGCGCAGAACAATGTCGAACTTTCCGAACGAGTTCGTTCATCAATCGAAGCCGTGATCGGTCAAGAGAAATTGAAGGGCGTGCGCGGCGTAAGAGTTATCGTGGCAGAGCGAAACTTTATTTTGGATGGCGAGGTGGATAGCGAGGAAGATCGGAATAAAGCTGTTACCGTTGCTTCTGCATTTATCGGAGCGATTCGGACTGAAACGGGCGGGGCACCTGCAGCAGCACCTGCTGCAGCAGCTAATAATGTGGTTAACTCATCGCAATTTTCGAGCGGAGCCACAACGGGTTGTGGTGCAGTGCCTGATGCGACTTCTTACAAACGAACAACGCCCGAAGGCATCATTGACTGCTTGAGCATCAAAAACACCAAACAAATTAGGATTCGTGTCCAAATCGTGAGGATTAACCCGAGTGCGAGCAAAGATTTTGGGCTTCGTTTTGGTAGCCAAGTCGAGTATGGCGTTGGTTATATTGAGGGTGGGACTGGACCAGGCACAAAACCAGGGGATGATGTTGCTGTAGCAAACCAAAGTGGTGAAAATGTCTCTGCTCCGACGCTCGGCCCTTTGACTCGAGCCATTGCTCACGGTGGGTTGACTGATGGTGCTGCTTCATGGACTGTAGGCAACACGACATTTGCCAATGCCTATCGCGTCGCTCTTCGGACGCTTGAATCCAAGGGGGACATTAAAATGTTGGCTCGCCCTGTTTTGACCACTTTGGACGGTGCTGAATCATCTGTCTTGGCGGGTGGTATCGTAGTTCTTCCTTTGACAACTGTGGTGGGTGGGGTGGCAACGACCGCTTCTACAGAGTATGAATTTGGCGTGAAGCTCTTTTTCCGACCAAAAATCATGACCAACGGAAGAGTGAACTTATGGGTGACGCCTCGTGTTACTGAAATTCCTTCGGCGTTTGCGGCTGGTGGTAATGGCGCGATTAGGATTGATTCGAGAAACAGCAGAGTCAATATGGAAATGAAGAGCGGAGACACGGCTGTTTTAGCAGGGTTATTTTCAGTGACAGATTCTCTAACCATCAATAAATTCCCGTGGCTGGCGGACATTCCGATTATTGGCGAGATTTTTAAAAACAGGGTCAAAAACCAAGAGAAAAACGAGTTGGTATTTTTTATATCTCCAGAAATCATTGGAAATCCAGAGGCTGCAGCTATTAAAAACAGCCGTTTCCAGACAGGTATTCCTGAAACCAAGAAGTATATTGAGCAACACAGAGTTATCGCCCCCATGCAACCTGCGGGTGAAAACCCGTTGGCGGTTCCAGAAATACCTATTCAACCTGACGCTACCCATCCCGTAAGGAAGCTTTATTTGCCGCCCCAGAAAGTTGTGCTACCATCACCGAATTCGAGCAAGCTCGAACCGAAGCCGGGATATCGCAGTAAGTGATTTAGAAGACCATGCACCCTATCATTGTAGCCAGCGACAACCCAGAAAAGCTCAAAGAGTTAGTAGCCGTTTTCTCATCGGTTCCCGGCTGTGAAATCGTTGCGCAAGTGAAGTCTTCCAGAGAGATGATGCTTCTATTGGGCACGACAAAAGCCACAGGTGTCGTCATACACATGGGCATCGAAGGCGGGTCGGCACTAAGCCTTATAGATATGATCAAGCAGCAGCGCCAGCACATGCATGTCATGGTGGCACTGGACGGGACGGAACAGGCGGATGTATGGCAACAGATCGTCATGTCTGGCCTACGCACCATTTTGACCCCTCCTTACGCCCCAGACAAGGCTGCGCAACTGCTATCCCAATGGGTTGTCCCATCTCAAAATGCAGCGCATGGAGCCGAGAAAAAATCGTTTCTTGTCTCGGTGACATCGCCTAGAAGTGGTTTGGGCAAAACACTGGTGTCCGTCAACATGGCGGCGGCACTTGCGCAGTGGAACAAAAAGGTTGGATTGATAGATTTCACGGGGCAGTCTGGCGACTTTTCCATGATGCTGGACGATGTGCCTAAAAACAGCATTTTAGACCTCATCAAGGCTGGGGAATTTGATGTAGATTTGGTAGAAACCGTAATGGCGACACACTCCAAAATACACGGGCTGCGCTATCTCTCTTCCCCTGGTAACGAGTTTAATATCGGAGACTTAACCAAGCCAATGGCTTTGGAAATGATAAAAGGGCTGCGCCAAGTCTGTGATTATATTGTGGTAGATATGGCTGACTGGAGCAAACCAGCTACCGAGCCCACCATAAAAGAGAGCGACATAGTTTTCGTGGTCACCACGCGCGACATCATCCGTATCTCAGCCACGCAAAAATACTTGGCTAAACTCAAAGACGCAGATGTTGATATGTCCAAAGTTAAGGTGCTAGTCAACTGCGCCGAGGTGGGCGTAGAAATATCGGAGAGCGAAATAGAATCTATTTTGGAGCATCCGGTCACAGCCTATTTGCCGCTAGATATAGAACCCGCTACTTATTCGGTTAATGCGGGTAAGCCCTTGGTAATACACGATCCCAAACTGCCTTTGTCCGACATTATAATCCGTATAGCAAAGCTGGTTTTCAACCAGTGGCAGGACACATCCAAGGCTGTCGTCCAAGCCCCCCCAAAGCTGGGCAAGAAATAACCCTAATCTGTCCAATGGAAGAAGTGGTAAGGGACAAGGGAAGATAAAAGAGAAAAGGTGTAAGAGAAAAGTAAGATGCGAAGCACGAGAACTGTGCGCGGGCGTCTGTTTACCGTGTCGCACAGGCAGGTCTCGCCCACGGTATCCAATTCTTCGCAGCGGTGCTGGCTGGCATCCTTCCCAGCCTGATGCCGTATTTTCAGAATGGTGATACTAATGATTCGGGCGCGGGTGCAGAAAACAATCTTTGACCATGAGCACACATCTCCTCTAGCATGATGCCCATGATCACAATTGAGGCAGCCCAAAATAAAATAGATAACAAAACCAAACCTGTCGGTTCATTGGGTCTGCTTGAGGAAACAGCCATTCAGCTCGCCCTTGTCCAGAACACGCTACAGCCGTGCGTGGCCAAAAAAAGGATGCTCGTCTATGCCGCAAGCCACGGCATAGCAGAAGAGGGTGTGAGCGCGTTTCCCGCTGCCGTTACTGGGCAGATGGTTGAAAATTTTTTACATGGTGGCGCGGCGATCAATATCTTGTGCAGGCACGGCGGCATCGAAGTGCATGTCATTGATGTGGGTGTTGACGCCGATTTCGGCTCGACCGTTAAATTCAACCCCGTTTTTTTTGATAGGCGCGTGCGTCGCGGAACAAGGAACTTTGCGAAGGAAGCGGCCATGACAGAAGACGAGTGCCAGCAAGCGATGGATGCAGGCAGGGAACAGGTGCGTCTCGCCCGCGAAAACGGGGTGCAGATGCTTGGTATCGGCGAAATGGGCATTGCCAACACGACATCTGCCGCAGCAATTTACGCTGCGCTTTTGGGTATCCCGCCAGAGAAAGTCGCTGGGCGAGGGACAGGAGTTAGCGATGAAGGTTTGCAAAAAAAACAGCAAGTTATTAAAAACGCGCTCATCTCCCACCACCCCACGCATACGGAGCCGCTGGCACTCTATTGGCTTTCCGCCGTTGGCGGGTTCGAGATAGCAGCAATGGCTGGCACGATCCTTGAGGCCGCGCACATGCGAGTGCCAGTGGTGGTGGACGGTTTCATAGCCACAGCAGCAGCCGCTGTGGCCATGGCACTAGATGAAAAAGTGAAGCCAGTCTGTTTCTTCGCACACTGTTCCAACGAGCAGGCGCACGCAGAGGCTCTCGAATGTCTGCAAGCCAGACCACTGCTGAACCTCGAAATGCGTCTCGGCGAAGGCACGGGTGCGGCACTGGCCATGCACCTGATTGATTCTGCTGCAAAAATCATGTGCGATATGGCTACTTTTGAGTCTGCGGGAGTATCCAACCAGAACCAGTCATGAGCGACGGCTTCCGCGAAGATAAACATGAGCCCGGCTGGCTGGTCACACAGTTCCAGATTTTCCTGACGGCTCTAGCATTTTTGACACGCCTGCCCATTGCTCAGTTTTTGAATTTTCGACCTGAGTACCAACCTAAGACTATCGCCTATTTCCCTGCCGTTGGCTTCATCGTAGGGCTTATCGGTGCAGCCACGCTTTTCTTGGCATATCACATATTCACGCCAGCCATTGCCGTCATCATCTCAATGCTGGCCACGGTGCTGGTGACTGGAGGCATCCACGAGGATGGACTCACGGACACCTTGGACGGTCTCGGCTCCGGGCGCGACCCTTCGGGCTGCATGGAGATCATGCGAGACAGCCGAATCGGTTCTTTCGGTGCAATAGGTCTCTGGTTCTCTCTCACGCTCAAGTTCGCAATACTTTCGGAGATGCTTTTCATCAGCCTGCCACTCACATGCGCGATCATCGTAGCGGCGCACAGCTTAGGGCGTTCGGCTACAGTGGCTCTTTTTTACAAGTGCCCATATATTTCTGGGAAAACTTCCAAGTCCGAACACCTCGTAAAAGGTGTGCAGCGCATCCATGTTTTAGCCGCCTTGGTTTGCCTCGTCGCTGGCCTTTTTTTGATTTTGGGGACTCAGGCCGCATACCTTTTTGTCACGGGCTCGGCTCTCACACTCTTGATAGGTAAATATTTCATGAGAAAGCTTGAGGGCATAACTGGCGACTGCCTCGGAGCCGCCAGCCAGATTGTCGAAATGGGCTGCTACATCAGTTTCTGGATTCAAATAAAAATGCAACTGCCATGACGCTATGTCTGATGAGGCATCCGCCCATCTCTCCAGAATACGCTGGGCGATGCCTCGGACAGACCGATGCCGCACTGCATCCTTCGGCGGCAGACACGATCTCACTGATGCAAAATATAGCGGCCATTTTCGCGCCGCAAAAAATCGTTTCTAGCGACTTATCAAGATGCAGTATCCCAGCCGCAGAAATAGCCGCGAATCTTGGGCTTTCTCACGAGGTAAACGCAGGCTGGCGCGAGATTTATTTCGGTGAATGGGAGAACCGCACATGGGATGGTATAAGGCAGCAGGATGCTGGGCTTTTCGATGCGTGGGCGGATGACTTCGCGGCTCATTCACCGCCCGGAGGGGAAACGCTGGAAGATTTTAAAAACAGAGTTTTACATCAAGCATCAGCTCTTCGCGAAGGAGATCAGGAAGCATCCAAATGCCTAGTCGTCACGCACGCTGGAGTCATACGCGTCATGCTCTGCTTAGCCCAACAGAGGCCACTTTCTCAGGTCTTCGATTTTCAGGTGGAATACGGTGCTGCCTTCTACTTCGCATGAAGTTCTTCGGGAGAATTGCGTTCAACCTGAAAACATTGCGTGAGGCTTGGGAGCAACGATGTGCAAGGCGATCACTGGAGAGAAACCTCCTGCTGCGACGGATCGGAATGGGGACGAGGACGAGTTCGAGTAGTTGGGCTACCGAAACATTTCTGGGTATAGCGAAAAGTTTTTGCTGGCGGTGGACTGGGCATTGCGGGTGAAAGGGGGCGAGAGACCGCAGAGCATCGGGGAATGGCGTGCGACACTTGAAAAGGTTCCTGAAACCGCCAATGACCCCACAACGGTAGTTCTCCCACCCGCTCCTCCCATGCTTCCTATTCATCCCATCGCTCGTTAAAAGCCTATTTTGGTGTTGTCTATTTGTATGCGATGTGGCTTTGTGGAGTGATAAATGAATATTTCTGATGTTCTTATACAGCGGACGGTCGTCCATCCAGAATGGACAGAATGGCATTTAACCAGTGTTCCAGGCGCACAGTCGCCTGTGGAGTGGCGCGAGGCCGTCCGATGCGCGATAGACGACAACGACCTTTCAGTCCTTTCCATTGACTTGTTCGGCTCCGCAGAGTTTCTTTCGTCGCTTTCGCCAAGCTTTGTCCATCTGTTCGAATCTATGGCACCGTGCAGTGGGCTAGTGAGCGGGGCAGCATCGGACAGCCCTGCTGGGCTCAGGCTTCACGCGGTTTCTGGTATCCATACGCACCCCATAGAGTCCAAAGGGAGGATTATAGGTCATTCTTTTGTTGATGGGCAGGCAGGTTATTGCGTTTTGGGCGACATCCGTCCAGAGAACCTATCAGATGATCCATCGGAGCAGTGCAGGGAGGTTTTTACAGTTCTGGAAAACGCCCTCGCTCAGGCTGGCATGGACTTCAAAGATGTGGTTCGCACATGGTTTTATCTCGACCACATCTTGGATTGGTACAACGACTTCAACAGAGTGCGAACGGATTTTTTTAATTCGCACGGCGTTTTCGGCGGAGTGGTTCCAGCGAGCACTGGGATCGGAACGGGCAATAGGACTGGTGCTGGACTCCTCGCAAAAGCGCACGCTGTAAGGGCGCTATCCACAGGCGTTCAGGCGCGGCGTGTCGAGTCGCCTTTGCAGTGCGAGGCATCGCTTTATGGCAGTTCTTTCAGCCGCGCAGTGGAGGTGCAAGACAGTGCCACGCGCAACCTTTACATATCAGGCACGGCCAGCATTGAACCAGGCGGGAAAACGGTTTATGCAGACGATGTTTTCGCGCAGATGCAGCTCACGGCAGAAGTTGTCGGGGCGATTTTGAAATCTCGCGGCATGTCGTGGGAGGACACCCTCAGTGCGATAGCGTATTTCAGGCGTGCAGAAGATATTGCTCTATGGGAAAAGCTCGCTCCCGCCGTGAAAAGCGTGCCAGTCACGCTGACACAATGCGTGGTATGCCGCGATGACTTGCTTTTTGAAATGGAACTGCAAGCTGCAAAATAAATTGGTTCACCCTGATGTAGCGTGAAATTATTAAACGCCGCAAAAAAGGCTTCGCATTTTTTTATTTTTTCATTAATTTTTAGAGCATGGCAGGACATTCTCACTGGGCAAAAGTAAAACGGGCCAAGGGTGCTTCGGACGCGAAAAGGGGCAAGCTCTTCAGTAGGCTCGCGCGAGAAATTGCGATGGCGGCCAAGCTCGGCGGTGGCGATTCATCTTTTAACCCACGGCTAAGGCAGGCCATTTTAACGGCTAAAAGCGAGTCTGTGCCCAACGACACGATCGAACGCGCTGTCAAAAAAGGGACGGGTGAACTGGGCGGTATAGCCATCGAAGAGATGCTTTACGAAGGGTATGGAACAGGTGGCGTGGCTATGATCGTGGAAGCTGCTACGGACAACAAAAATCGCGCGGCAGCAGAAATCAGAAGTTTATTTTCGAAAAATAACGGGAGCCTCGCAGCTCCTGGCAGCGTGGCGTGGATGTTCCAGTACAGGGGGCTTATCCTAATACCGCAAGGCAGTGCCAGCGAGGAGGCTATAATGGAAGCCGCTCTTGATGCAGGTGCTGAAGATATACGGACATCGGAAAGTCATTTTGAAGTCATCACGCCCACGGACAAACTGTACGCCGTGGACGATGCTCTGAAAAAGGGAGGCATAGCATCCGAATCGAGCAAGTTTTCTTATTTGCCCAACAACCTGACGCCTGTTACAGATGAATCTGCGGCTAGGCAAGTGCTGGCTCTTTTGGACGCGCTGGAGGATCACGAGGATGTTCAAAATGTCTATTCTAACCTCGACATCTCCGAAGAGTTGGCGGCCAAGTTGGCGGGTTGAGTGCTGCCATTTACAGCCGTTGCACAACCAGAGAGAAAAAACGCCTTGTCAGGCAGTTGTTTTTGGCCTAGTCGTTTACGAAAGAACCAGCCCAAAAGAACGGGTTGGAATATAAGATTTTAGCAAGGATATCATGAGTGAAACGCAGAGCGATGAGGCAGTAGCGCACCTAAAAAATGCGCTAAAAAGGTGTAGCGCGGAAACTATCGAGGCGGCGATCCAGTTTAGGACGAGCCGCGATCCGCGACTTATTTCAACGATTGTTTACGGAGTCATTGAACGGTATTTATCGGCTCCGCCAGCGAAGCCGCTTTCCGAAATGAGCCCAGACACGAAGCTGATTGAGGATTTGGGTGTAGATTCCCTCACGATGCTTGAGATCGTCATGGACATTGAGGAATCGCTGACAGTCAAAATCGAAAACGATGCGCTGAGAACCATCCGCACGCTTGGAGATGTGAAAACATTTTTAGAGGAGCAGATCGCCAAAAAGCCCGAAGAGGATGCGGCGGATGCGGCCACATCCAAATCGCGCAAGATGGGGCTGGACGAAATCGCTGCCATTTTGCCGCAACAGATGCCATTTTTGTTTATCAACTCTGCGGAGCTTTCTGGGGATGTTGTGCGTGCGTCCTACCAAGTGTCGGGCGAGGAATATTTTTTGGAAGGGCATTTTAAAGGCGACCCCGTTTTCCCTGCATCCATCATTTTTGAAGCACTGGGTCAGGCCGCGTGTCTGCACCTGCTGGTTTCGCAGAGTCCCAGCGAATCTGTCGGCTACAAAGGAAAGATATATTTTGGATCCATGGAGGGCGGGCACTTTTTCCGTCCTGCACGCCCGGGCGACCTGTTGGAGTTTGAGTTGAAGATGACCCGATTCCATGCGCCTATCGCGGTTTACGAGGGGGCGTGTTCATGCGGGGGCAAAAAAGTTTGTCGCGTGGAGGGGCTTACCCTTGTGATGGGCGACGGGATTCTTGAGCCCGACCAAGCCGATAAATCGGCGGTTTGATCGCTGTGCGGCGCATGTTTCGCACAGCAATGAGGTCAAAATGAAAAGAGTAGCGGTAACTGGGCTGGGGTTTATAACCAGCATCGGCAATGACAAGGCTCAAGTGGCCGACTCATTGATTAACGCCAAAACAGGTGTTGGACTTTTTCACGAGTTTGAAGGTGCTGACATCCCAGTGAAGCTGGCTGGAACCGTGAAGGGTTTTTCTTTTCCATCTAGCGATTTTGAAGATTGGATACTCCCGCAGCCCTACCGCCTGACGCGGGAGCAGAAGCGTCCTATGGCACCGAATTCCGTTTACGCTTATTGCGCCATGCAGCAGGCGATCGGCGATGCCGCGCTCGACCCCGCCATGGTTTCTGACCCAATGACAGGTCTGATGACTGCATCAGGAGGCTCCATGTGGATGGCTTACGAAAACTTGCACACCATGCTGACGCGAGGCGTGGCCAAGTGCCCGCCTATGGGCGTGGTGAACGGGATTCCAGGCTCGCTTTATATCAATCTGGTCTCTTGTTTTAAAATTTTAGGGGCATCTCTCGGTGTTTCTAGTGCGTGCGCATCTTCAGCGCACGCCGTTGGTTTGGCTGCTGATCTTATACGGCTGGGACGCCAAAACACAGTCTTTGTAGTAGGGGCAGAGGATTGCAGTAAAATGACGCTCCTCCCGTTTGCCGGGCCGAGGACTCTGAGTGTGCAGACCGATCCGCGCCTTTCTCCGTGCGCGTTTGATGTGAAGCGCGATGGCTTTGTGGGGACGGGTGGTGCAGCCGTTCTGGTGCTTGAAGAGATGGAGCATGCGCTCGCTAGGAAAGTGCCCATTTACGCTGAGGTGGCAGGCTGGGGGCAGTCCTCCGATGGTTATAATGTGGTGGCTCCGCACCCGAAGGGTGAAGGTTTGGACAGGGCGATGAAAGCGGCCATGCAGGATGCAGGGATCAAGCCCGAAGATGTTGATTATATCAATGCTCACGCGACTTCTACGCAGCCGGGAGACGCGGCAGAAATTGCTGCAATCAAGGCGGCTTTTCCGGGGAAACGGCCTTTTGTTAGCAGCACCAAAAGCCTGACAGGGCATGGGCTTTCTCTAGCTGGCGCCATGGAGGCCGCATTTTGCTGCTTATCAATCCGCAATAAATTCATGCCTGTTTCGGCCAACATCACGGAACTTGATCCCATGTGTGACGGAGTGCCAGTAATCACTGCCCCGATACAAGATGTGCCGCGCACTGTCATGAGCAATTCGAGCGGCTTTGGCGGCACCAATGTGGCATTGGTTTTTAAGCCTGTGCCCGAAACTGCCACCTGATGCCGTTGCAATGAAAAAAGTATTGCTCACTGGAGCTAGTGCAGGAATAGGACTGGAAACCGCAAAGGAACTCGTTGCAGCAGGTCATGAGGTGTGGGGCGTGGCACGCTCGCTGGAGAGGCTTCCAGTCATGGAACGGTTTCACCCTGTTGTCATGGATTTGACGGACGCAGCATCTATGGAGAGAGCCTTCTGCAAAGCGTCTGCAGAGTCTGGCGGTTTCGATGTTTTGATAAATAATGCTGGGAGCGGTATCCTTGGGCGTTCCGATCTCCTTTCTGCTGCGGATTGGGCGGAGCAGTTTCACCTGCTCTGCGTGGCACCCATGCAGATGGTGCGGCTGGCCATGCCTGGCATGATCGGGCGTGGCAGGGGACTTATCGTAAATGTAACTTCGCTGGCAGCACGATTCTCGATTCCTTGCATGGGTGCTTATAGTGCGGCCAAGGCCGCACTAGGGAACGCGACCAGTGCGTTACGGATGGAATTTGCAGGCACTCCTATACGCATTGTCGAACTGCAGCCGGGCGATGTGAACACGGGTTTCAACCATGCCATGCGCCGCGTAGTTTCTGGCAAACGGGATGAAGGGGTTGTTGATGAGGATTTTTTGTTCGGGCGTCACGAGCGTAATTTGGCCACAGCGCCGCCGCCGCGCAAGGTTGCGCGGAAGATGCTTGATATTGTTGAAGGCCGCGAGACTGCGACAGTGGTGGCCTGCGGCGACTGGTTCCAAGCGTGCCTCGCCCCGCTTTTGGCTAGGCTCTCGCCACATGGTTGGGTGGAGTGGGGGATAAGAAAATTTTATCGCATCCGCTAATCGGCAGACAGCAATAATTAGAAAATTAAAAGTTGAAAAATGGAAATAAAAATGGGTAGAGCAAGTTGTAATTTTATTAAAATAGTCTGTTTTGCGATTTCCGTATTTGCTGCGCTGGCGGTATCGGAGGTGGAGGCGTGCAATGTCCCTGTTTTCAAGTACGCCACGCAGTGGTGGTCTGCTGGCACTTTTCGCCTGATGATTTTCCAAGACCGCGATTTCACGCCCGAAGAGGATAAAAAATTGCAGCAGGCACAGGATAAAATCCGCCGGCTTACGCACCCATCGGTTTTGGAGATTATGCCTATCCGTGTTGGCGATGGGGCATTAGATGGGGACGAAGCTGGTGTGTGGGCTGGCAAAAAACCGCTTGAAATGCCGTGGGGCGTTTTGGTGGAGCCGATGGAGTCTGGACGGGCGCAAGAGATTTGGGAGGGAGGGCTGGATCAGCTTGATGCCCTTTTGAAACCTAGCCCGAAGGTGGCTGAAATGGCTGGTTTGCTGGGAAAAGGGAATGCAGCGGTGTGGCTTGTGCTGAAGCGTGGAAATGAGGAGAAGCACGCGGCCATGGTGGTGTCTTTAGAGGGGTGGCTTAAAGATTTGGAAAGCCGTCTGGAGCTTCCATCAGATATGCTGGATGGATTAGACCCTGATAAAGCCAGCGTAGCAGAGCAGTTCGTGGGAGAACTCAAGATCAAGTTCGCTGTTCTTTCGCTGGACGAGAAGGATGCTGACGAAACTGTTTTGGTTCGGACAATTTTGAAAAATATCGGGGAGTCCGATGAGGCATCCGATGAGCCCGTGGCCGTTCCAGTCTATGGGCGGGGCAGGGCACTTGTCGCGTTGATGGGTAAATCTTTCGAAAAAAGAACGATTGAGAGTGCCTGCCAATTTTTGGTAGGGCCATGCTCGTGCGAGATAAAGGGACAGAACCCGGGCGTGGATCTGTTTTGCCCTGTGGATTGGGATGCTCTCATCGAAGAACCAGGCAAGCCAATAGCACCGCCTGAGTTAGTTGGACCTACGGCTGCACCGCGTGTTGTGCAACCGCAACAACCTGCACAGCAGTCAAAGATGCCCGCCCCTGCTAAACGGGCAGGCCAGACAATTTCTGGCTCGAGAGATAACGGCCTGCCAATAGCTGGGATTTTGGCGGCGGTTTTTTTGGTGGGTGCCGCCGGGCTGTCCGGCTGGGCGTTCGGCAATTTGGGAAAAAAAAATAAAAGGCGTGTTTGATGTGTTGCGAAAGCCAAAGAAAAGCGATTTGGCACGCAGAACATATTTTGAAAATAAATGGCTGATTTTGGAACGCCGTTTGCTATGTTGGCAAAAAAGGTGTTATGTTGGCAAATAGACTTGATGTAAATGGAGGTATGGCATGAACAATATCATGCACCGTTTCATTTTGATGACAGGTCTGGCGGGGTTGCTGATAGGAGCGTTGATCGGTATCAGCAATGATGAATCAGCCGGGGTGGCTTTGCTAAGGGTAGCAGCGTTGGGTGTCTGTTTTGCCTTGGCTGCGAGGTATTTGACGAGGTTGTTTATGAAAGCTTGGCTGGAGCATAGGATTGAGATGTACGCCAAGCAGCGAGAGGAAGCTAGGAAGGCAGCCGAAAAAGCAGCCGCAGAGGCCGATAAGGAAAAGGAAAGTTTTGCCGCAAGTAAAAAAGCGGCCAAGGCGGGGGCGAAAAAGTAACTGACTAAAAACGCATGTCGCAAGAAACAAAGAATTCTGATTTTGATATAGAACAGCCCATGCCTGGGTCGGGTATGAATAGGGAGGATACTATTGACTCCCTTCTCCCACTGGTGCGGCATGTGGTTTCGCGGATGGCTATTTTCTTGCCCGCTTTTGTTTCTTCAGACGACCTGCTTAGCGCGGGCGTGGTGGGGCTGATGCAGGCGGTTGACCGTTTCGACCCGCTTAAAGGGGCGAGCCTGAAAACATATTGCACGATCAGGATACGCGGGGCGGTGCTGGACGAACTGCGTCGCCTAGCCGGGACATCAAGGTCTGTTTTTCGAGAGACCCGCGAGCTGATGGAGGCGCAAGAGGTGCTGGCGCAGAAGCTTGGGCGTGAGCCGATCGAAGAGGAGATCATGGAGCACATGGGGTTGCAGCCCGAAGAGTTTCAATCACTTATCGAGCGGGTCAAGCCAGTGAGTTGTTTTTCGTTGAACCAAGCGGCATTTGACGGGGATGAGCCAGAGCCCTTGATGTATGAGGAGATTTTGCCAGATACCAAAGCGTTGACCGCCTCAGAGAATTCACTGAAGCATGAAGACTCAAAAATTTTGACCGAGCAACTCAACAGGCTGCCAAAACAACAGTTGCAAGTCCTGCTTTTGTATTATATGGAAGATTTGAGGCTGAAAGAAATTGCGGAGGTTATGGGGCTTACCGAGTCTCGCGTTTCGCAAATCCATACGCTGGCTATCAGCCGTTTGCGGTCAACCATCGAAAAAATTAGAAGACGGTAGGACGAAAAGGGAGTTCACATGTTTTTGCTATTAGGATGGGCTACTGTGCTTGGTGCTGTGCTTGGTGGATATATTTTTTCTCACGGGCAAATGGCTATGCTTTGGGTGCCAGGTGAATACATGCTCATTGGTGGTGCCGCCGTAGGTTTCGCAGTGGCGGCGTGCCCGCCAGCCGTGCTCAAACTCATGGGGGCGCAAGTGATGCAGGCCATCAAGGGTTCCCCGTACTCGAAAGATGCATACATGGATTTGATGAAAGCACTCTACGAGCTGCTGCTTGTAGCACGCGAGCAGGGCGTGGTCGGTATTGAAGAACATGTTTCAGACCCTACAGCCAGTTCTATTTTCAGCAAATATCCTACATTCTTGGGCAATCATCACGCTGTCGCATTTATGCAGGATGCTCTCAGGCCGCTCATTGACGGCAAAGTCAAAGGGGATCAACTCCGCAACACGCTCAACGATGACATCGGGCGCATGCACCACCACCACCAAGCTCCGATAGGCGTCTTAAATAAAATCGGCGATGCTATGCCAGCCATCGGTATCGTGGCTGCGGTGGAAGGCATCATCATTACTATGGGCTTCATCGCCGCCGATAAAGCCACCATCGGGATAATGGTCGGTCACGCATTGGTTGGCACCATGTTTGGTATTTTGGCTAGCTACGGTTTTATACAGCCCTTGGCCGTGAATATGGATTTTATCATGGAAGACGAGATTGCTTACTACGATGTCATGTCGAATATAATCGTGAGTTACGCCACGGGAGCACCTCCAGGCATGGCTGCTGAGGCAGGGCGTCGTGCAGTCCCATCGGATAGGCAACCATCTGCCGAGGAACTTGAAACACTTCTGAAATCACTAGGCAAGAAAGGTTGATTATATTGCATGGCTAAACGCGCCAAACATGTGGCTCACGGTGGTGCTTGGAAAGTGGCTTACGCTGACTTTACAACATCCATGATGTGCCTTTTTCTGGTGCTTTGGCTGGTCAGTAGCGACTCAGAAACTAGAGCTGCCATCCAACAGTATTTCCGGGGCGACATCAAGGAGGTCGGACACAAAGGCACCTTCCTCATGCCGAATGAAAAGCCGCGTCCCAATAACCCGACGGAGCAGGCCACCGACACGCTTATGTCGCGGCAGCAGCTCAACCGTGTAGCCAAACGCTTGCAGGAACAGTTCAGCAGTGCGCAGGACGCCGATGAGCTGATCCGTTTTGAGTTTATGGCCGACGGCATACGGATTACTGCTCTTGATAAGGCTAAAAAACCGTTCTTTGATCCAGGCACGCCAAACTTAACAGAGTTCGGTAAATGGGTGCTGCAAACGATCGCGTGGGAGGTGGAGCGCTTCCCGTTCAATGTTGAGGTGGAGGGTCACACGCAGCAGGTTGGCGATGGCAAACTCGTCGTTTCGGAGTCATGGAACCTGTCATCTTCCAGAGCCGTTTCGGCTCGCGATGCACTGCAATCTGGCGGGATAAAAACTGACCAGTTTTATCGCGTGGCAGGTTATGGCGACCGCTCGCCTATTGACGAAGTTCATCCTGAAGCGGAAGAGAATAGGCGTATTACTGTCGTTGTCCGTCCAAAGGGTGGGGTAGAAATGCAAGATTTATCAAATGAACTACAAAAGCGTTGAACGATGAACGAAAGCACTCTTGTTCGTGTTAGAAAGGCTTCTACAGAAAGCGGTGGCCAACCCGAAGTCAGAACCATTGCGGAACATCTCCACAAGAACGATGATAAGCAAGTAGAAATACCGAAGGTGGAACCTTCCGCTCAATTGGTGGAAGTGCAGCCTGGTGTTTACGATGTGATAATCACATGCTCTTGCGGCGAAAGATGGGTTGCTAGGTGCGAGGCGTTGGAAGGCTGATTTCCATCAGGATTTCGTGGTTGAATCCACGAAAACCTTGTCAAAAATGAGCGTGGCTCGCCCTTCGTCAGGTATCCGCCTAGCATCGGTCATCTCGAACTTGTGAGACTCATCGCCCATTTCAACGCGAATTTTGCCGCATCGCAGAAGTTTCGTGAAAATTATCTTCAAGTGGGATGGTTCATGACCATCATCTATCCATGTGCGAACTTGTTGGCAGAAATTAACTATTTTAGCGGATTGCACCAGCGTGCCCGCCTGTTCCGTCAAATGCCAGACCATCAATTTATCAAACTTTACTATGAGTTGTGTCATAACATGTCTTTTCAGCTTTTTAAATTAGCCGCACTTTTGTTTATTGCAAATAAGCTTATCACTTAGAATATGGGTGTATTTCATCCCATGCTCAAAGACGCTACCATTCCTGCCGCTTTATGCTCGGTCTCCTCGAATTCTTTGGCTGGGTCTGATTCTATAGTGATGCCGCCGCCTACGCCGAAACTCACCTCTCCACCGCCGATTGACATGGTTCGTATCGCTATGTTGAATTGGCTTTCGCCCCAAGCACCGAAATACCCAATGGCTCCCGTGTAAATCCCGCGACGGTGCGGCTCGAGTTCCGCTATGATTTCCATGGCTCTTTTTTTGGGTGCCCCCGTGATTGACCCTCCAGGAAAACACGCCCGCAGCGCATCGAGGTGTGAGACGCCATCCCGCAGACGCCCTTCCACCGTACTCACCAGATGGTGGACTTGCGCGAAGGAATGGCGGCCCGCCAGTTCTGTGACGCGGATTGACCCGAACTCGCACACTTTGCCGAGGTCGTTCCTTTCAAGATCCGTTATCATGATCAACTCAGCTTTTTCCTTTTCACTCTCGACCAGCTCCTGCGCCGAAATACGGTCTTGTTCTGCGTCTGCAAAACGGGGGCGCGTTCCCTTGATCGGGCGCGTGACTACCGCACGCCCATCCATGCGTAAAAAAAGTTCTGGCGAAGATGAGACGATGGCGATCTCAGGCGTTTCCAGATACGCTGAAAAGGGGGCAGGGGAGACGGCTTTCAGGGCGGTAAAAAGAGCCATGCTTGAACCAGAGAACGAGCCGCGCAGCATCCGCGTGAGGTTGGCCTGATAAATATCTCCGGCACGGATGAAATCACGGATGGTTTCAACCCTTTCGCAAAATGCGGCTGCATCCAGAGATGAGAGCAGCGGCCCCGCGTGAAAGGCGTCTTTTTCGCTCCATGAATCAGCGTTTGTCCACTCTGTTTTTGGATACCATGCAAACAAGTAGTCACCCCCGTAGCCCACATGCCCGATGACGGCACCTGTCGCAGTCGAAGTGAGTTTTTCTAAAAGTTTCAGCAGCGGGGCATCATTTAAAAAAATGTGACCCGACGCCACTTCCGCTGGGTTCCATGCGTGCAGGGCGGCGGGTTTCCCGTTGGCGAAACTCCCGCCCCCTTCAATCCATGCCTTCCATTGCTGCATGGATTTTCTCAGTTGAAAAATCAGGGGCGATCAGCGAGACGGAAAAAAGGTCTGCGCGAAAAAAATCTTGTGCAGCCGACTGTATTTGGGCGGCTGTTACAGCCTCCGTTTTTTGCACCAACTCTTCGGGTGTCCATATTTTTTCGTAGCCGAGTATTGATTCGCCAGCCCAGAGCATCTGCCCAGAAACGCTTTCCATCCCCATCCAGACTAAGCCCGCCGCGTAGTCCTGCGCCCGTCGCAGTTCATCGCGGCTGACTGGGCGGCTTTTTAGTTTGCCGAGTTCCTTGGTGATGCAACGGATGGCTGGGGCGACTTGCCTGGCGTCAAGCCCGGCGTAAATGCCGATCATTCCGGTGTCGGCGAAGTGGCTCGTGCTAGAATTGACGGCATAGGCGAGGCCGCGTTTTTCCCTGATTTCTTGGAAGAGGCGCGAACTCATGTTCTCGCCCAAAATCACATTGAGCAGGCGCAGCGCATAACGCCTCTCATCATGTCTTGAACATGCCCGCCAGCCGAGTGCCAAGTGGGCTTGCTCGGTCTCTTTGCGCTGAAAAAACTGTGCGCACGGGCGGAGCTTCTGCGGCGTGCGGCGCGGTGCTTTTGTTGTGCGCGGACGCCATTTGGCGAAAGTCTCTTTCACGGCCTGCACAAAAGTTTCATGTTCAATTTTACCAGAGGCACAGATTACGGTGTCCGATGGCAAATAGTGGCGTCCACGAAATCCTGCCAGCAATTTTTTGTCTATGGATGCTACGGACTCTGGCGTGCCGAGGAGTGGGCGTCCCAGCGGGTGCTCAGGCCACAGGCAAGCGGAGAGCATCTCGCTGACATGCTGAGAGGGCTGATCCAAGCCCATTCTTATCTCTTCTAGGATCACGCCCCGTTCGCGCTCGATCTCTTCTGGTGGCAGGTGAGCGTTTTTAAACATGTCAGACAACACATCAAGGAGCCTGGGCCAATGCCCGTGGCAGGCTCGTGCGTAGTAGCATGTGAATTCTTCGGAAGTCATGGCGTTCAAATCGCCGCCCACACCTTCCACAGCCTCGGAGATTTGCCGTGCCGAACGCGTTGGCGTTCCCTTAAAAAGTATGTGCTCCAAAAAATGTGCGACACCTTCTTCGCCGGCTGCTTCGTGGCGTCCTCCAGCACCGGCCCAGATGCCCACACTGACAGTTTGCATAGAGGGCATCTCCGCCGTGACAACCCTCAAACCGTTTTTCAAAACTGTAATTTTAGCGTCCATCATCCTGCCATATTCTAGCGTAAGTTTTCTTTTCCGAAACATTTATTGCGATTTTTTTGGTTCCTCGACATTTGTAAAGTAACAGGGATTTTTTAAAAACAAGCGTCAAAGTTTTCTTTTGAAAGACTGGGCTGCATCTGGCTGCTTGTCCGTAGTGGAAGGGACAAGCGGAACAGAATGAGAAGCGGATTTTTCCTCGCATAAGCTCATTTTGCGGTTTCATACACATTGTCTTTTGGCACACTTCTTGAGGGAGAGCGTTTTTCAAGCACTTGTGAAAAGTTTCTGAGCTTACGCGAGGATTTGGGGGGGACGCTGGCGATCCCAGCATGGTGATGCTAATGATTCGAGGCACGATATAGACTATACCGAATCAGGTTGACATTTACCGAGAAGACTCGGAGTATAGCAACATGAAATCTGCTTACGCTGCTCTGTTTGGTATGTTAATGATGTTGCTGTCTGGCTGCGCCTCGGTGAGCGTCACCAAAGTAAATCAGGTCAAAGGCATTACGCCTCAGGCGAAGCCGAAAGCTGTGTACATCGCAGACTTCGATACATCCAAAGGCGTGTTTCGCGTGGATCGCGAAGGTGAGGAGTTGCTGGCGTTCAAGAACGAGCTTGCCACATTTCTTACGCAGGTGATGGTCAAACGCATGAGCGAGCGCGTGGCACCAGCTTCAGAGTTTAAACAAGGAGATAAACTTCCTAAATCTGGCTGGCTCGTGAAAGGCAGTTTTACCCGTGTAAATCAAGGCAGCCGTGCGCTACGGGCTGGTATAGGCTTCGGACTTGGTGGCACCAAGGTGGAAACGCAGGTTGAATTTTACGACCTTGCACTTAGCCACACACGCCCGTTCATCCGATTTGGCACCACTGGCGGCAGCAACGCAGAACCTGGAGCTGTGACTAGCACGACGGTTTATGGAGTCGGTGCTGGGCTCTTGGTTGGTGCCATGAAGGGGTTGAGCGAGGATACATCTAGGACGGCTCGCATGATCACAGCAATGGGTTCGCAATATCTTTACGATAGGAAATGGATCAAAAAAGATCAGCTATTACCCGTCAAAATAGAGGGTGAGATGGGCGAAGTAATTGCTTTTGATCGTATGGACGAAATTACAGACGAAATTTTCAGCAGCGATGAGGAAAGCACGAAAAAGCCTGTTAAAAAAGCAGCTCCAACACCAGTGCAGGAAAAGCCGTCTTACATGTCGAAATAGAGTTTTTGGACGCCTCTTTCCGCTTCATCATGTCCTGATCTGGTGGGTAGGTGCTTTTGCAGCACAATAATAATTTTGTGCCATCGAAATCAAAACCCAGCGAACAGGTCTTCTGGCGGGGCGGCATTTTTCTTTTTCCGTTTTTTGCGGGCGGGCGGTTTCGACTGTGTTTTTACGGATGCCTTGTGCTCTATCAGCATCTGGCCTTCCTCTAGTTGCTGCAAAAGCGATTTGGCTCGCTGCAATACAGTTTTAGGTAGCCCGGCCAACCTCGCCACTTGTATGCCGTAACTCTTGTCGGCTGGTCCAGCTATAATTTTGCGCAGAAAAATAACTTGGTCGTTCCATTCACGCACAGCCACATTCACTAGGCGTGCGGCACGCAGCTTGTGGCTCAGCGTGGTGGTCTCGTGGTAGTGCGTGGCAAAAAGTGTCATGGCTCGTATTTCGCTGTGCAGATGCTCTGCCACAGCCCAAGCGATAGAAAGCCCGTCGAAAGTGCTGGTGCCGCGCCCTATCTCGTCCAGCACTACGAGGCTCCTGCCTGTGGCATGGTTCAGGATGTTGGCCGTCTCGTTCATTTCCACCATGAAAGTGCTCTGCCCCCTAGAGAGATCATCGGATGCTCCCACCCTCGTGAAAATGCGATCCACGAGCCCGATGCGTGCAGTCTGGCACGGCAGGTATGAACCTATGTGAGCCAAGAGAGTCAGCAGTGCAACTTGGCGCAGGTAGGTGCTTTTCCCAGCCATATTTGGCCCTGTCAGTATCACGAGGCGTGCTGTGTCGGCGTTCATCGAAGTGTCATTGGGAACGAACCGTTCATCCATGGCGAGCTGTTCTAGGACTGGGTGGCGTCCCTCTGTAATTTCGACCACCGCATTTTCGACTATTTCTGGGCGTTTGTAGTTTCGCTGCTTGGCGACTTCCGCCAAACTTCCTAGGGCATCGAGTTCCGCCAGTGCTGCGGCTGTCAACTGTATGCGTGATGCGTGTTTGAGCACATCTTGACGCACGCGATGGAACAGCTCGGCCTCAAGTGCTTTGGCCCTGTCTTCCGCCCCGAGTATTTTCGACTCCATCTCTTTGAGTTCAGGCGTTACAAAACGCTCGCCGTTGGCGGTGGTCTGGCGACGGATGTAATCCTGAGGGACGCTGGAGAGGTTCGACTTGGTGATTTCGATGTAGTACCCAAAAACAGAATTGTAACGCACTTTGAGAGACTTGATGCCAGTGCGTTCCTGCTCCTGCTGCTGCAGTTGCGCCACCCAGTCTTTGCCGCTTGCGGCGGCGGAACGGAGGTCGTCCAATGCTGCGTCAAACCCAGCGGCGATCACACCGCCATCCCGGAGAACTGGCGGACAATCCTCCTGTATGCTCCGCTGGATCATATCTACAGCCTCGGGCAAAGGGTCAAGCTTCGAAGGTATCCCACCCAGCAAGCCTGGAAGCGGTTCGGAAAGAAGCGAAAGTAATTTGGGTATTTGCAGGAGCGAACTTTTCAATGAGAGCAGGTCGCGCCCGTTGCCAGAACCTTGCGCGAGCCGCCCAAGCGCACGCTCCATGTCGCGGACTTCACCCAGCGTTTCTCTGAGTTCTGCTAGTGGAAATTCCATTTCCAGCAAGCGTTTCAGAGCTGTTTGGCGAGATAAAATCTGGTTTAGAGAGCGGAGCGGATGGAGCACCCAGTGGCGCAGCAGGCGGGCACCCATGCCTGTCCTTGTTTTGTCCAAAACCCCCAGCAAAGTGTGCTCTTGCGGAGTGTGGCGGTGAGCTGGCTCTGTGAGTTCGAGCGTCTGGCGCGTGGTTTCGTCCAGCATCATGAACGCCCCAGAATTGAATGCGCGCAGCGTCTGGACATGTTCCAGCGAGCGACGCAGCGTCTGTTTCACATAATGCAACAGAGCACCTGCCGCTCCTACCCCGACCGTAATGTCCTGACACCCGAAACCGTCCAACGACTGTGTCTGAAAATGTTCGCGCAAAGCCGCCGCAGCGTTTTCTGGCTGAAAAGTCCAACCCTCGTGCGCGGTAGCCATCACATGGGTGGCAGCCAAAAACGGGGGGCGCGGCGTCCAGTTGTCGGGAAAGATGATTTCTGGCGGGGCGTTTTTGCGTATTTCGTCGAGCAACTCCTCGGCGGTTTCACATTCCGTAACACAAAAATCGCCCGTGGTCGTCTCTAGGAACGCGACGCCGTATTTCGATGGGGCAGATTTTGAAGGCATGTTGGCATATACAGCGGCCATGAAATGCGGGCGGCCAGCCGCGATAGTTTCGGAATCAATCAGGCTTCCTGGTGAAAGCACCTGCGTGATTTCGCGTCTGACGACTTGACCGGGGCGAGCCTCCTCCATCTGGTCGCAGATGGCGACTCTGTGACCAGCGTTTACGAGACGAGAAACATAGTTTTTGGCAGCGTGGAAAGGAACCCCGCACATCGGCGTTCCGTTGCGTTGCGTGAGAGCCACATTCAAAATGTGCGAACCAACCTTGGCGTCCTCGAAAAACATCTCGTAAAAGTCGCCAAGCCTGAAAAGGAGTATCGTGTCCGACGGAATTTGTTTTTTTATCTGTCGGTACTGCTGCATCATCGGTGTCAACGGTATCTCTGACATGCTGCCGGCACTATGCAGCAACATGGCCTAATAAAAAAGCGAAACTTAATAAAAAAGTTTTGCGTCTTGAAAGCTCATTGGAATTAGAAAGGCAAAAGTTCCGAAAGCGCGACTGGCTCGAAGCCATCGTCCATGAGCCTATCTAGCATCGCCCCCATCACGCGCCCTGTCGGCGGCTGGCAATCGTGCATGACCACGATGCTGCCTGGCTCTATTTTCTTGGAGACGCGGGGAATGAGTGCTGCACCGTCAGGCGCGATGCCTTTCCAGTCCTTCGAGTTCACATGCCACAAAACGGGGTGCAAACCACAGGCCAAAGCCAAAGGCTCTTGCCTACGGCGGAAAGAACCGAACGGCGGACGGAAATAGCGCGGGCAGATGCCGATGGCTCGTTCCACAGAATCCTGAGTCCTGAGCAGTTCAGAGGTAACAACACCGTCTTCCAACCACGCTAGGCGCGTGTGGGAGTAGGAATGGTTGCAGATGTCGTGTCCTTCATCGAAGGCACGCCTAACCAAATCCGTGGCGGATTGGACACGGTTCCCAATCATGAAAAAAGAAGCTTTCAAAGAGCGTGCCTTGAAAGCGTCCAAAACTTGTTCTGTCACTCCAGGAAAAGGGCCATCATCAAATGTGATAGCCACTGGTTTGCGGCCTGACGGTCTAGCTGGAAAAGGAAGGCGTTTCCATCTGAAAAAAAATAACGAGGAATACTGGAAGGGATCCCATTCCCTGCGTAAAGCCGTGGCAGAAAATATCTCAGGCATGAGACTGCTGCTGGATATACTGTATGAGGAGCAGAAGGCCATTTTTCTGACCATCTTTCAGGGAAGAATTGGCTAGGCACGCCTCAGCCTGTTTGAACAGGTCTCGCACACGCTGCTGCAACACGGTTTCCGCGCCCGATTTCAGAATGAGTTCGCGGAGCTTATGGATGTAGGACTCGCCGTGCGATGGGGAATTGAGGCATAGCCTGAGAAAAGAGCGATCCGTCTCTCCAAGACTGTCAAACGCAGCCCTGACGAGAAGTGTTTTTTTGCCCTCCAATAAGTCGCTTTGGAACATCAGATCAGAAATGTCGAAATGCTTAAATTCCTGCAAGTCGTTCTGTATTTGAAAGGCCAGCCCTATTGGCTCAGAAAAACGCTGTATAGTCTCCACCGACTCGCACGGTGCCCCGCCAAGTATCGCGCCGAGCACGAGCGGACACTCAATCGTGTATCTGGTCGTTTTGTGCGCGTACATGTGCTCGATTTCGTCCGTTGAAACACAGGAGATGTCCCGCGTGCCGAGCATAATGTCCTGTATCTCGCCGCATCCCGTATCGGCCACATAGGACAAAAACTTTCTCAGTGCCGCCCGTGCCTGCGTCGGGTGGAAATCGGACTCAAGCAGAGTCTCTGTAGCAAACGAAAAAACGATGTCACCCATGACAAGTGCCATGTTCTGCCCTATGCGTGCCTTGTTCGGACGGTTTGCCATCCTTGCCTCCATCAGCTTGTGGAATGTGGGCAGGCCGCGCCGTTTTTCACTCTGGTCTATTATATCGTCATGAATGAGGATGAATGAATGGAGGAGTTCAATGGCCGTGGCAGCATCCATGGCAGCCGAAAAATTTTTTATCGGGGTTTCCGAAAACAGATCCAACGCAGAGAGGAAAAGAACTGGCCTGATGCGTTTTGCCTTGCGCGAAACAAACTCGGCCAAGTCCATGTATAGCGGCAGGAAAAATTCGCCGTAATCGTAACGCTCCCGCCGTGCCAAAAAAAATTTCTGGAGATGGTTTTCAAAAGCAGGCTGTATCAAGGCTACCGCGTCACGATCCAGATGTTTCTTCTCCAACATGGCACATATAATATGGCAATTTTCAAGAAAAGCAAACGGTGTTTCGTAGGGAAAGCATCTGCAAGGCAAAGCGCACACATTCACGATAGAGAGTCAGAACAACTGGATACGGGCATGCTTGGCGAGGCTGCGCCGCAAAACGCACTGCTACAGCAAAAAACAGGAAAATTTAGCTGCAAGCACCCTTCTGTATTTGATCAGAAAAAACCATCAACACCTATTCAGCAATCCCCAAGATTCGGTAAACTTTTTAGCAAAACCAAGTTTGTCCCCCAGCATTTTCACAGAAACTTGCTAGACGCAGAAGATTTATCGCGGCACAAAGACCACCTCAAATAACGACCTGCACCTGATGTTCGCCTTGGCGTTTGTCTGGTAAAATATTCCCCGTGATTTTTTCCCCGTTGATAGAGACCTCTCTGACACCGATGCAGCGCCCCGCAGTGTTGTCGAGAGCTATGTGATACAGGGCACCGCGAAACCTACGGGTGATTTTGACATGCGGGATGGTTTTTGTGATGCAAGGGTCTATCTCCAGTCCCGCGAAATTTCTTCGGGCACCGAGGATGTGTTCGATGAGAAGCAGCGTGGCCCAGCCAGCCGTGCCTGTTCTCCAAGGATAGCCTGCCTGACCGTAACAGTGGGGAACGGAACTGTAGCTATTAGTGAACGAGAAGGGTTCTATTTTTGACTGAGAGACAGGGTTGTTAGGATTGTCCGGTGCTAGTTTCAAAAGAGTCTCCCATGCTTTTTCAGATCGTCCCGCCACGCAGTCTGCGACTCCTTTGAAAGCAGAGGCGTGGCAGTAGCAACCGGCGTTCTCGATATGCCCTGGCATACCGTTGGAAATTTTCCCCACTCGGGGATCGTATTGCGTAAAAGCTGGCGCACAGATGCGGTAGCCGATGGGTTCGTTCAACCACTCTTCCACGGCGTCCATGCAGGATTGTGCGCGGTCTGGCGGCGCAATGCGAGAAAGTATGGCCCAGCTCTGTGTATTGACAAAGATGCGTCCTTCATTGTTTTGGCTGGAACCGATACGGTAGCCATCGCCGCAGATGGTTCTCACATACCACTGCCCATCCCAAGCCACATCGTTGATGCGTCGGGCGAATGTATCGTAAATCTGTCGCGCTTCTTTGGAAACAGCGGTGTCGCCGATTAGCCCAGCCATACGCTCCATTTGCAGGAGTCCGTAGCAAAATTGTTGGGACACCATGACGCTCTCCCTTTCGCCCGCTTCGTGAGTGGCTTCTAGGCCGTCGTTCCAATCAGCAATGCGCTGGTTGCAAAGGCCGTTGGCCCCCAGATCGCCCGCCAGATAGCGCATACAGCGGATGAGATGTTGCCAGACAGAACCCGTTTCATCGCTTTCAAAAAAAGGAACCGCACGATCGAGGATGCTCAGGTCTCCCGTCTCATCCACCAAACCGGGGATCGTGAGCAGGGGGTAGGTCGGTTGATCTGAAAACTTGTGTTTGCGTGCCGGACGAAACCCCAACGGAAACGAGCCGTCTGCGTATTGAGAAGAGAGCTGGAAGAGCGTGTTTTTCAGATGGGCATCGGTATCCACCAGAGCACCCGCGTTGTCATTTTGTAGGTTGTCCCTGAAACCAACACCTTCGATCAGGTAACGGGATAATTGGTTTTTAACGAAAATATTAAATAACGAATCTAAATTTTTGTGTCCCGTGTCTATATGGAAGGAGGCAGTCCTCTTGGCTCGCGCCAACCTCTGGATTTCCATCTGCTCGTCTATGGTGGCTGGCGTCAGAACCGAGCGGATTTTTTTTATCTCTTCCAATCCAGAACATTGACCGTGCAAAAAATCTTCGCGAGCAGAACTCTTCGGAGCTATGCCTAGAGTGGTCTGAACGACCGCGCAACAATCTGGGCCGTAGCCTGATTCGTTCCCGCAATTCCAACCCCACAAAATCTTGGGGGCACCGTAACCCAAATCAGCGCGGGTAAAATGATCCCGGTATCCGCATCCACCCGCAAATTGACCGAGTGCTACCAAGTATCCCTTGAACCGATCCGAGGGAACCAGCGTGTTGCGGTTGGTCACTAGCACGCCGCCGATTTCTGGAAATACTTCGGACACATTCTCTGCCGGGACAAAAGCGTTGTTCTCGTCGCGTCCTGAGAGGTTAAACTTTGAATATGCAAAGAGCGAAATCTTGCGGGGACGATCAGAAAGGTTATCTACGCGCACGCTCCATATCTCTCCGACCATGTGATCACGGGGGACAAAAATAGTTTGCGTGACACGCAACTCATCGCAAACGCACGAAATCACCGTTTTTTCTGTGTAATAATGGCACAGCCGTTCCGTGACTTCCGTGGCTACTGGACAACCCCACGGATTAAACACCCTTCCTGAATCTTCATCTCGAATGTAAAGATATTGAGCATCCCAAACGCTCAAAGTCACCGTGCGCCCCACGGAATCGCGAACAAAGAGTTGTCCATCTCCCAGATTGGAAACTTCGCAAACCACTTCGTGTTCACCCACACTGTTAAAGTGAAAATTGCGCCATTTACGGGGTGGCTCTTCCGTCAAAACAAAACAACCTTTTTTCTGGTCAAAGAATCCGTAATCATCAATTTTTTTCATAGCATACACCCGTTCAAAAAAATCGCCGCTCCCAAGAGTCAGACGAGAAAATATAATCGCTTCTTGGAATCAAAGACGAGATAAATTTTTAAATCTGAGGGGGATGGTCATGGTTGGAGAGTCTCGGTGGACGGTTTTTCTTTTTGGGAAAGGAGGTCGTCTTGGATGGTGGCGTTGAGCACGCCTTCGCCTAGATGCACCAGAGGTTCCTCGGGTGCGAGGGGGTAGCGGGTGCTCTGGATGATCTGGTTGCCAGTGACCGTCAACCCGTCCACCCCGTGGGCGTGGAGGAAGCGGCCGCGGTGGCGGATGACGGTGTTGTCGGCGATGAGCACTTGGCGCAGAACCCCTTGGGCCACGCCTTTCTTTTCGCCGCCCGCTTGATGCAGTGCCCCCTGCCTCGGGTCTGCGCCATCGGGGAGTTCGGGGCCGAGGAAAATCGTATCGCCCCCACAGGGGCCGTAGCCGCAATCCTCGAAGGTGTTGCCACGGATGGTGAGGTTTTGGACGGGAGAGCCTTCCCACCAGTAGTTCGCGTCGGGGAGCGACTCGATTGCGCGACCGCTCACATGGATGTGGTTGCCCTCCACTACGGTGCGGTGCTCGCGGTTGATGAGGAGTCCCCTGCCGCGGTTGGCGCCGAAACGGCATCCGCGCACCTCGATCGTGCTGCCCGTGTCAAAACGCGAGCAGATGAGGGCGGATGCCTCGGCGGGGAGATCGTCCTCCACGGTGATGTCGCAAAATTCTTGGTTGATTGCTCTCGACTCCAGCACGCGAGTGACGAGCAGTCGCTCCATGTCGCGGTGGCGGAAAAAGGCGACTTGAGAGCCAGCGGACAGAGGGCTGGACCCCCACCGCTGGGGGTGCACCACCTGCACGCGGGCCTGTCTCGGGGCGGGGTGGCTGACCACGCGAAAGAAGGTGGAGTGGATGTTGCACGCGTCGTCAAACTGCCCCCGCAGATCGCAGTCTATCAGGCGGGTCGTGCCCCCGCAGTCGTTGAAGTGGGTAGCATCTACCCAAGAGGAAAAGAGGCGGTCGCCCGAGGGCGCGACGCAGATGCGCTCCAAGGTGATATCCGAGGAGTTTTGCGCGACGATGCCCATCGCGGGGGCGTGGTGGAGGGTGATGTCGCGGAGAACGATGTCGCGGGAATCTTCCACCCAGATGCCAGGGGCAACGCGGTTGCCGTGCATCAGCACGATCGGGGTGCCCGAGGGGTAATTTTCCGCAAAGGCTGCCTCGATGCGGATGGAGTCCTCCCCTTCCCGAGAGGCGCGGTGCCAGCGTCCGAGATGCCAGTTTTCCCTCCGCGAAGAGACCTCTCTGCGGGCGGGGTCAAAGGGGAGCAGGTTCCACAACGCTTCCGTCTGCCATCCGAGTCCGTCGTGGGCGATCAGCCGCCCGCCATCCACCCGCAGGGGGTAGCGCGAGGGGTCGTAAAGGAAGGTGATCCATCCATCCCCGCTTTCCTTCACGGTGGCTTGGGTGAAAAAAGGGCGGTGCCAGTCAATCGTGAGGTGGCGTAGGGTCACACCAGTGCTTCGTCCGACGCGGATGGGCATGACTTCGCCGAAAAAGAGGAGCGAGGCTCCTTGTCCGTCCACGGAGAGGTTTTCTGCTCCCTCAAAATCGAGCAGGATGCGCTTGAGCCCATGGTCGTTGTTGGTCACATGGCAAAAGCGTTCGGGCAACCACGCGCCTTGGATGCGGTGTTCTCCAGAGGGCAGGAGCAGTTCGCGTTTTCCGCTCTGGATCGCGTCTCGGACGAGGTCATGGAGGCGGGTCGCTACTTCAGGATCGGGCAAACTCATTTCCGTTGGGTTGGGTTGCTGATGCTTCATCGCAGAGAGACTAATTCAAGAGGGATTTCTGTAAAGTTTTAACGAAATAGGGGGCAGGCTACAAATTTTGAGAAGTGCTCTTAGGAGCTTAGCAAGAATAAGTTGATACAAACTAGGATTCTTTGGGGGTGATGGAATAATTCCACTCGCCATGAAAAGAATCTGGG
>JFJP01032819.1_pt1 | contig 31333 bp, 23 predicted proteins | sample 431651 | NCBI WGS metagenome assembly JFJP01 (sample SAMN02602958, study PRJNA72255) | Microbial mat metagenome, whole genome shotgun sequencing project. | biome: fresh water; feature: sink hole; material: water; isolation source: purple microbial (photo- and chemosynthetic) mats found in... | reverse complement strand
TTTTAGAGAAATTATTGCCGCGCATGGCAAAATTCTTAGAAGAAGCAGAGGAATCTCGTCGAATTTTGATTTCTGCAATGATTTATCCGCTCATTTTATTAGTGGTAGGAATTTTGAGCGTCATGGCATTAATGGTGTTTGTCGTTCCTCAATTTGCCACCTTATTTGAAGACATGGGTTCAGCAATGCCAGAATCCGCCGCACTTCTTTTAGGATTAAGTGCATGGTTGAAACATTATGGTTGGACATTATTGCTAATTCCTCCCGCATTATGGTTTGGTTGGAAATATTTAGATACTAAACCCGATTTACGATTACAACGCGATCAATTTTTATTACAACTTCCTCTGTTTGGTGGCATTTTACGCGAATCAGAAAGTTCTCGTTTTTGCAGAACATTAGGGGCATTACTAGGGTCTGGCATTCCTCTCTTAAAAGCCTTACACATTGCTCGAGGCGTAATGGAGAACCAAGTCTTAGCAGACAGTTTAGAACAAGTAGAAGAATCTGTGAGAAGAGGAATTAGTTTAGGTAAAGCATTATTAAACACGGGACAGTTTCCTGTTCTATTGCCTCAATTGGTAATTGTAGGAGAATTGATTCAAATGTACGTCGACAAACCAGTCGCTTAGTTTCTTTGGTAGAACCATTATTAATTGTTTCTTTAGGCATTATTGTTGGTTCTGTAGTAATTATCATGTTATCTGCTATCTTTAGCCTCAATGATGTTAAACTTTAAGGTATTGGAAATTTTTATGTTTTTTAGATTAGAAAAGCTGTGGATTGTTGTTTTTATCAGCACATTAACTGCGTGTTCAACATTTGAAACAAAACCCAAAGAAAATCTTAGTGCAAATGATTTAATTGGTTTAGATATTCCGGGTGCACCACCCTTACAAAAAAATATAGAAAATGTTCCTGAATTAAATAATACATCAGGAAATGCGCCTAAGAAAACCATTGATAATATTGGAAAAATTCCAGAAGTTACTTCAAATCAAGCAAAACAACCCGCGTCATTATCGTCGAAATCAACAAATGATTTAATTGGTTTGAATCTTGAGCAAGTTGAACTGCGAGCGGTATTTGAACTGATTGCTGATGCGTTAGGTATTTCGGTTGTTATTGATTCTTCAATTGCGGATAAAGTAACTGTAAGAACTGCCCCCGATAAATCTTTAACGCAAGATGATTTGTGGGCATTATTACAATTATTATTAGCTGAAAATAATGTTTCAATGGAGAAAAAGGGTGTTGCTTACCATTTGAAAAAAGAGAAAAAATCCTTACCTGATGCGATTGGTAGTAAAAAAGATCAGCTAAACAAAAGTAATGCACCCGAAGTATTACAAGTGACCCCATTGCGTTATATTACGGTTGATTCTGCTTTAATTGCGTTGAAACCGATGGTCGAACCAGAAGGTCGTTTGTTGGTGGTTTCAAATTTGAATGTTCTAGGAATTGTAACATCTCCAGAGAAACTCGGTAAAATCAATAAATTATTAGCATTATTAGATGCCGATCCTTTTGTTCATCGGGGGATTCGTTTATTTAGATTACAAAACGCTAAATCAAGTGAAGCAAAAACTGATTTAGATAAAATATTGCAAGCCGTTGAAGGCAAAATGCCCGCGTTTGAAATTATTGCATTGGATCGGATTAATTCGTTATTAGTAATTTCGCCGCCGCAAAGAGGATTTGATGAGGTTGCACGCTGGGTTGAAATTGTCGATGAACGTAATGAAGCGGGCGGTGAGCAAATCTTTATTTATCGCGTGAGAAACTTAAAAGCAACTACTTTAGCAACAACCTTAAAAGACGTGTTTCGAACGGATGGGAAAGAAACCCCTAAAACAACCCCTAAAGACCCCAATAAACCCGACGAGAAACATCCAGAGAAACCTCAAGAGCCTAAATCAGACCCGAACCTTTTATTAAATCAAGCCAATAATCCTCAAAGCGCTGCGATGGTGGCTAATTTAAAAATTAATATTGTTGCGGATGAAGAAACCAATAGTTTGTTAATTAAATCAACGCCGCGTGATTATCGTCATTTATTAACAACGATTGCATTATTAGATAATTTACCTCGTGAAGTAATGATTAATGTGGTGGTTGCAGAAGTAGAATTAACTGAAGGAAATCAATTTGGAATTGATTGGTACAGTTTGTTTAGCAAAGGGACAAAAGGTTTTATTGGTAGTGAATCTAAAATACCAGGTGCGGCGGGTGTAACAAGTGGTGTTCCAACGCGCAGTGATAATGGTTTAGTTATCAGTTACATTTCTGGTTCAATTACGGGTGTTTTAAATGCGTTGAACACAGAAGGAAAAGTTGAATTACTTTCTCGCCCGTCGTTGTTAGTGAAAAATAACCAAGAAGCAACCATTAATGTGGGTTCAGATGAACCAACGATTACTCGCATGAATCAAACACAAACAGGTGTGGGTACAACAGGGGTAACAACTTCTAATGAAGTTCAATATAGAAAAACGGGGATTATTCTCAAAGTAAAACCTCAAATTAATGAAGACGGTATCGTTAATATGACAATTAAACAAGAGGTTTCTGCGTTGGGAGCAGAACGTACAGCGGAGAAATTACCTTCTTTTAAACAACGGGTGGTTGATACGGCATTAGTCGTGCGTGATGGAACAGCGGTAGTCATGGGAGGATTAATTCAAACATCGGTTAATAATAACAATGAAGGAATTCCTCTGCTGAAAGATATTCCAATCGTAGGAAAATTATTTCAAAGTCAAAGTGGAAGTCGGGTTAGAACTGAATTAGTAATTATGATTGTTCCACAGGTAATTCAACCAGATGCAGATAATCGTGAATATGTGCGTCAATTCCGCGATAGAATGAGTGAAGTAAAACGCTTAATGGAAGAAGACGCGATTCCTATGGTAGTTAATCAAACAAAATCTGAACAATAATTTTGAGGAACTTGTTATGAAATATGCTTGGTTTCCTTTAATTGCATTGGGTTTCTACACGCAAGCAAATAGTGAAAATACGGCTTTGTGTCGAGCAATGGATAGTTTTATGCCAGCTCTCCAAAATGTGCAGAAATATCAAGATGATAACTATCATTTAAGTTCTAATCAAGCCGATATTCGTGAAATAAAAGGCATTAAGCATTATTTATTCAAAGGCGATGTTTTACTGCAATATCAACAACGTACCGTGCGTGCGGATCAAGCAACGTACCAAGATGATACTGAATTATTAAGTGCCGAAGGTAATGTTACTTTGTGGGATAAGCAGTTGATTACACAAGGAAAAAAAATTACAATTCGTTCAGATCGAACTGGTGAAGCATTTGAAATGCAATATTGGTTGCCTCAACGTCGTGGACATGGAGAAGCATCTCACGCAGAACGTTTGAATGAAGACCAAATCAAATTAAAAGAAACGCGCTATACAACCTGCGATCCAAATGAAGAAACTTGGCGATTACAAAGTAAAGAAGTTGATTTAGATTTTAAAGAAGACCAAGGGATTGCAAGAGATGCAACTTTACATATTAAAGATGTGCCAGTTTTTTATTTGCCATACATTAGTTTTCCTTTGAGCAATAAAAGAAAAAGTGGTTTCTTGATGCCGTCGGGTGGTTATTCAAAAAACAGAGGATTTGAAATCACCACGCCTTATTATTTAAACCTTGCGCCAAATTACGATGCAACTCTAATTCCTCGTTTAATGACCAAACGTGGATTAATGTTGGATAGTGAATTTCGTTATTTGACAGAAACTTCCAACGGTAAAATAGTAAGCGAATATTTGCCTAATGATCGTGAAGAAACTAATCAGAGCAACCGTTATTTCTGGCAAGTCAAAAATACGACTAAATTTAATCCGCAATGGACGGGAGAGATTTATTACAATAAGGTTTCTGATTCTCGTTATTTTGAACATTTTGGCACAACTCCAGAAATCAATAATATCACCCATTTAGAACAACGCGCCGATTTGAAATTTCAAAACAGTTTATTACGTTTCACGGGACGCGCACAGCGTTATCAATCTTTATTGGAAGATTTAAATGCTAAGCCTTATGAAAAGTTACCTCAATTGCTTGTAGAAACCGTTCAAACAAAACGTAATAATCAGCTTTATTTTCAAAGCAATGCAGAATATGTTCATTTTAATCGTGACGATAAAGAAGCCATTAATGGAAAACGTAGCAATATCACTTCTTCTGTGAGTTATCCATTTAAGAAACTTGCGGGTTTCTTTGAACCCAAATTACGAGTAGATTATACGAATTATAGTTTAGAAACTCAAACCAATGAAAATCGCTTTTTATATAGTGCAAGTGCTGATGGCGGTTTGTTTTTTGAACGTACTTTAGATTTCAACAATACTGAATTATTACAAACCTTAGAACCGCGTTTATTTTATTTGTATCGTCCTTATAAAGATCAAAAGAACTTACCTGTTTATGACACGGCTGAAACGGATTTCTCTTTTAGTCAACTGTTTAGAGATAATCGTTTTAGTGGAATTGATCGTTTGAGTGATGAAAATCGGATTGCAACGAGCATTACAACGCGCTTTTTAGAACAAGCAACAGGCGAAGAATATGTGAGAGCAAGTATTGGACAAATCTATTATTTTGAGAAACCCCAAGTCACTTTGCCAACGCAAACACGCTTTATTACAGATCGTAATTCTGATTTATTGGAAGAGGTTTCTTTTAAATTATCAAAAGATTTTACTTTTACTCAAAGTGCGCAATGGAATTATCAACAAAAAGAAACAGTTAAAAGCACAGTGGCTTTAACTTATCAACCTAAAGGTCAAAACACCGTTATTAATTTATCGCATCGGTTTCGTCACGATTTAGCAGAGAAAATGAATCAAACAGATGTTTCTTGGTTCTTACCTGTGACAAATCATTGGCGGGTGCTAGGACGTTGGAATTATTCATTAGAAAATCATAAGCATTTAGAAACCTTTGCAGGAATTGAATATGAGAGTTGTTGCTGGGCAATTCGTTTGGTTGGAAGACATTACTTACAAAACGCGCAAAATGATTACAGCAGCGGCATTTATTTACAGTTTGAATTGAAAGGTTTAGCGGGTACAGGCAAGTCGACGAATACCTTTTTACAACAGAGCATTCCCGGATTTCATTCTCCTTTAGAAGAAAGTATTAGAAGATAATTATGGATATTTTATATTTGTTGATTCCCGTTTCTTTAGTTTTAGTGGTTGGAATTACGGCTGCGTTTCTCTGGTCAATAAAAAGCGGTCAGTTTGAAGATTTAGAAGGACCAGCACATCAAATTTTGATGGACGATGATATGCCAGATCGTAAGAAAGTTTCTAAAGAATAGTTTAAGCAACTTATGTTTAAACCCGTAGAAATATTTTATGCGTATGCTCATGCCGATGAAACTTTGCGTCAAACCTTAGAAAAACATTTGGCGGTATTGCAACATCAAGGTATCATTTGTGGTTGGCATGATCGAGAAATAGCAGCGGGTGATATTAGAGAAACTAAAGTAAAGCAACATTTGAACAGTGCGCAGTTAATTTTGTTATTAATTAGCCCCGATTTTCTCGCTTCAGATGAGTGCTATCAAATGGCATTGCACGCATTAGAACGCCATGCACAAGGTCATACTAAAGTAATCCCCATTTTGTTACGTCCCGCAGATATGTCGCGGCTGCCTTTTATTCATTTGTCGCCATTACCCAGCAATAATGAACCCGTGACATTGTGGACAAATCAAGATGCGGCATTTGTCGATATTGCAAAAGGCATTCGCCAAACCGCTGAACGGTTATCAAATAACACAAGTTCTTTTATTAAACCTCAAGGAAATCCTTTTAATCCCACGCAATATATTTCTCCGTTACGCTTTATTGGAAGAAATCATGAATTAAATGAAGTCTTTACTATCTTAGAAGATAATCAAAGCGTTTCATTAGTGGGTGAACAACTGATGGGAAAAACCTCATTTCTGCATAAAATTATTGATCATTTCAAATGCAATGTACCTCAAAAGAAAATCTTATTATTTAGTGGATTAGATAGTGCAAGTCAAGGAATTACCCATTTTATAGAAAATATTGTTGAAGAATGCATAGAAAGTGAGGATTCTGATCGTTTGGCTGATCGATTAGATGAGTGGGTTTCTAAAAATACTCAACAAGGCATTGTTCCTTTAATTATTGTTGATGATGCAGAAATCTTATTTGAACGCTTTCCAGTGCGTTTTTTGGAGCGTTTAAGGGGAATGTTAGGGCGGATTTCTTTTATTTTTGCAACGCAGAGAGATTTAGATTTAATTATCAATGAAATTTCTCGAACATCTGGATTAGAAAATCGTTTAAAGATTATTCGTTTAACTTTATTGGAAGAATCAGCGGCGGAAAATATTATTCAGGCGGGTTCTCCAATTCTATCAAAAGAAGATCAAAACCTTTTAAAAGAATGGGCAGGGCATCATCCTTTTTATTTGCATTTGTTGGGTGCTCATTTGTTCAATGCGCGTTTGCAAGGACAATATGGCGAAGTTGCAATAGATCGTTTCTATACGGAAGCTGCGCCGAAATTACGCCGAATTTGGAATGGTTTGCCAGAAATTGATAAAATCACTTTAAAAAATTTAAGCCAAGGAAAACAAATAGTTACAAGACATAGGATTTTAAAAATACGAGGTTTGCTCACGCCCAACGGACAATTATTTGGTAGGATTTTGCAAGAATGGATCGAACAAGAAACATAACAAATACATTACCACATTTCTTTCAATTTCTTTGGTTATTTTTTATGCAACCAATTAAGTTATATCAAATCCTTAAAGGTTGTGGCATTGATCAACCTGATGCACCTGTTTTTAATTTGTGGTGTTCTCATGAATCGCTTTGTGAAATTCAAAGAAATTATGTAACTCAACTCATAAAAATATCATTGCTAATTGTTCCTATTTTTAGTTTCTACGGTATTCTTTTCCTATCAAAAAATATCATTCTTTATCAACCCTTAAATCTTAATAATATTGTTTTTGGAATTTTAGCAGGTATTTCAATTGGTGGTTTAATTGGGCTATTGGTGGGTGTAATTAATGGAATGACTGCCAGCTTAATTGCGAGTATTTTAATTAGCTTTCTCGTTGTTTTGTTGGAACATAAACAACCTAGCCCTTTTATGATTTTATTTGGTGATGTAGAATCTATTATTTTTATTGCAATTTTTATGGGAGGAAGTTGGGGGTTTATTGATAATATTACCTTTGCACTTTCTAATGGTTATTTGAGAGAAAGAACCGCGATTTTAACGACATTGTTGCATACATTATGGATTAGTGGTATTTTTAGTTTGGCAATTACTTTTCATCATTATTCTGCGGCATCAAATTTCCAAGATACTTTAATGATTTTTATCAAACATTATGCGGCGTTTTTTGTACCATTTTCTTTATTATTTACGATAAGTTATTTAAGGTTGCCTTTTTATATTTTGGAGAGTTTTTGGCAAATTTTGATTTACTATCGCCAACTTTTTACAAATATAGAAACCTTGCATTTATCGCCTGTTTTATATCATAATTTATCTTATTTCTCATATCCTTATTTAGTTAAACATTGTTTTCTTTCAAAAGAATCCAATCCTGTTATACTAAAGAAAATACTTGAAGCAAGTGCCTTAGCGCCGGGGCAAAAAACCAATTTTCAAAAGATTTTAGCTCGTTTGCAAGTTGATGAAATTACTAAATTAATTAAAACCAGACGCTTTAAACAATTGTCAGAATTACGCGGAGAATGGCTGTCAATACCTATACAAAATATTTCTTCGCCGCTTTTATTAATTAAAGAAATTGGGCGTTATTTGCAAGCCGCAAATAGTGTTATTTTTACTTATCATCGTTTGCAAAATTTAAAAGACGCTGAAAGGATTTTAAAACAATTAGAAACCCAATTACATCATGATAACTCACCTTTAGGAAAAATGATGAATGCACAGCTTGCAACTTGGAGAAACTGGTTAGAATTATGGCGTGAAGAAACAGAGCAAGTAAGTCGCCGTGAAGTGCCTAATCCTTTTCGTTCTGGAGAACCGCTAACCCCTGAGCGTGGATCGGAGGTTTTTCGAGGAAGAACTGATTTGATTATGCAAATTGAAGGCTTATTAGCAGACCCCCAACAACGCCTTTCAATTACCTTATTAGGACCGCGTCGAGTCGGTAAAACATCGTTGTTATATATGTTACCGTCTTTGTTACCTCATAGTATTTGTATTTTCTTTGATTTGCAAGATAATCCGATTGATAAACCCACGCATTTTTTTCAAGCATTATCGAGAAGAATTCATGAGCAAATTCCTAAAGATAAAAATATTAAATTACCCACTTTACCTATTAATGCAACTATAGAAAATGCGGCAGAATGGTTAAGAGAATTAGATCATAGTTTAGGTGATCAACAATTATTGATTTCAATTGATGAATTTGAACGTTTGGAAAGTGTTTTCCCCGGTAATCAACGAGAGTTTCTCCAATTAATGGGCATCTTTCGTTCAATTATTCAACATCGACGTAATATTTGTTTATTATTAGCAGGGGTTGCACCTTTTGATGAACTTGATTCAATTTGGACAGATCATTTTATTAATGTGCGTGAAGTAAAAATTGGGTTTCTTTCAAAGAAAAATGCACTTGAATTGTTAATGCGCCCAGTGATTGGATTTCCTAGTCAAGCGATTTCTAAAGACGTGGCAGAAAATGTATTTGAACGCACAGCTGGACAACCGCTTTTATTGCAATTTTATGGTTCTCGTTTAGTGCAATCTTTAAATGAACAAAATCGTCGAGAAGCTACCTTAAAAGACATAGAAAAAGTTGAAGAACGGGCATTAGAAGAAGTGACTTATTATTTTCGCAATTTATATCAAACAACGCCGCCGCGTTTGCAACCTATTTTAGAGCAATTGGCGTATGACAAAACGGTTGATTTGGATAGAAAAGATAAAGCATGGTTACGACGGCGACTTTTAATTGATGAGAATAATCAACTTATTATGCCTGTTTTTGCAACATGGATTCGTGAATATCTTATTTAATAATGGAGAAACTTATGCAGTATTTTTTATTTCTAGTTCTAATGTTCAGCTCATTGGTAATAAAGGCTGAATTTGTTTCAGAAGATGCTCTAATTGCCACCTATCGAAGCAATGAAAGTTTTGAAACCATTAAGGAAAATATTCAGCAAGCCATTACCAATAAAGGCTTGATTATTAGTGGAACATTGCATGTGAGTGAAATGCTAAATCGTACTGCAAAGGATTTGGGGATTTCTAAAAATGTTTATCAAATAGCAGAAGCATTTGAATTTTGTAGTGCAGTGCTTTCTCACAAAATGATTCAAGTTAATCCTTTAAATTTAACCGCTTGTCCTTTCACGATTGCTTTTTTTGTGAAACCAGAAGAACCTCACGTTGTGTATTTGGCATTTCGTAAGCCACAACTAGTTGGAGAAAGCAAAAACATTTCTCAAGAAATTAACAATTTTCTACATGAAATTGTGAAAGAAGCCACCGGTGAATTTTAGAGGAAACCTTTAGAAAAAGATGAGAAAAATTCATAAAATAAGGTGAGAAAATGAAGAGAATTTCTTTTATGTTATTGGGAAGTTTTTTCTTAGCAAGTTGTGCAGGAAAACCTGCGAAAGTGGATTATGAAGGCTGCGGGGCGCGCACGTTATTTTGGGCGATTGGACCGAAAATTGAGCAAAAATATATCGATGTGTGTTTTGTCGACCTTGATATTGGGGATTTGCGCGATAAATTTGATTTTGTGCCAATGGCGGGTTCAAATCAAGATACGCGCCAACCCATTGATAATAATAAAGATGGGATTTCTGGCAACGGCAAACTTTCTGATGAACAAATTCATTGGGGAGGAGAGGCTTGTCAAAATTTTGCGCGTCGCGTGGTTCAACATAATTGTGCGAAGTTGACAAGTGCTTCAAAAACAGGCGGTTGCGAATGGATTGCCTTGCAAATTATTCCTAAACGTGGGGTTAAACAGGGCTATGTGACCCTGACCCCAAAAGCGCGGTTGCGGTTGCCTGATGGTCTGGAATACAACAACACTTTGCGCACTTTTACAACTGGTTTCTCTGGATGTCGTTGATTTTATTATGAAATTTAAAATTATCCCTGTTACGCCTTTTTTACAAAACTGCACCGTGTTGTGGTGTGAAGAAACATTACAATCTGTGGTGGTTGATCCTGGCGGAGATATTCACTTGATACAGCAATTCCTTAATAAACAAGGACTTACAGTATCTCAAATTTTATTAACGCATGGGCATATTGATCATGTTGGCGGTGCATCGATGTTGGCGACGGCATTAAATGTGCCAATTATTGGACCGCATCTGGGTGACAAATATTGGTTAGATGGATTGGCGAAACAAAGTCAAACATTTGGTTTTCCTCATATTTCTGCGTTTGTTCCTCAACGTTGGTTAGAGGAAGGTGATGAAATAAAATTTGGAAAAGTTGTTCTAAAAGTCCTGCATTGTCCTGGACATACACCAGGTCATGTGGTTTTCTATCATAAAGAAAGTGCTTTAGCATTGGTGGGCGATGTTTTATTTCAAGGATCGATTGGAAGAACTGATTTTCCAGGAGGAAATTATCCAACTTTAATTAAATCAATTAAAGAGAAACTTTGGAAATTAGGAAACAATGTGCGTTTCATAGCTGGACACGGAGAAATGTCGAGTTTTGGAGAGGAACGTGAGAACAATCCCTTTGTCGGTGATTTCACCTAGCTATGTTACAACGTCAGCGTTTAGCAGAGGAATGTGCGCGTTTAATGGTGCAAGAATTTATTGAAGATTTCCATATTGCCAAACAAAAAATTGCGGCAAAATTTGGCATTTCAAATCAACGTGATCTACCCACCCATAGTGAAATCGAAATCGCATTACAACATTACCAGCGTTTGTTTCAAAAACAAGATCATTTGTACGCGCTTAGAAAAACTGCCCTCTCAGCAATGCAACTCTTTAAGAAATTTCAACCACGGCTGGTTGGAAAAGTTTTAAATGGAACAGCAAATCCACATTCTGCGGTGAATTTACATTTGTTCACGGATAATCCTGAAGAAATCGCGTTTTTTTTAATTGATCATAAAATCCCTTATGAATTAGTTGAACGGCAATATTCAGGCATTTCAAAACTTTATCCTTGCTATCAATTCATTGCGGGAAATCATAAAGTTACTTTAACGATTTTTAATCATTCTGAAATTCGGCAAGCTCCGCCCGATCCAATTTCTGGCAAACCCATGCGCCGAGCTAATTTAGCCACTGTTTCTGATCTTTTATCTTGATGAAATAACAGGATTTTTTTCGTTTATCTGTTATTTTATACCGTTAATCGGTAAATGCTAGCAATTTAATAAAATTATTGGTAGCTTTAAAACGAAGTCCTTTATATTCTTTCACCTAATTTGAGGAGAAAATCTCCATGTTCACACCCAAATGTTCTCTCGCGTTGCAAAGCGTTATTCTAAGCCTGCTTTCTGCTCCCTTGGTTACAAACGCCGCCGACACCCTTTTAAACGCCACCGCGCAATCTGCTACCGCTAATTCTTCGACAATAGATTCGGGCGAAGTTGCTTTATTTGCAGATGTGAATGGAACGGTTTCTGATTTTGCAGGAAAACCATTACAAGGTGCAATCATTATCATTGGAAAAAGTACTGCAACCTCTGATGCAACTGGCAAATATAAAGTTACCAAATTAGACTTCGGTACTTATGATGTTAAAGTGAGCAAAACGGGTTATTCTTTCAATGAAACCAAAGTCACTTTATCCGCTACAAATGCTAATCCCGTTTTAGATATTAAAAGTGTAGATCGTGGAAATCTTTCAAATGTTGTTCTCGGAACGCATAATTGTAAAGATAATACTAATCAAATTGTGCTATTAGATTCCACTGGAAAATCGGTGAAAAACATCGATTCAACCATCATTGGAAAAGGCATTGGCGTTGCAACCACTGATTGGGATTCAAATGAAACGGTTGATTTCTTAATCGGGAGCAATTTGTTTGCAGGAAATGACGTTTTTGTCTTTGATACTAAAGGAAATAAACTTTCTTCATTACCCGTTTCTACCTTTAATAAAGGGGTAAGAACTGTATTTGGATTGCTTGCACAAGGCGAAACTGGTGTTGTTATCAATCAAGGTGAAGATAAGAAAATATATCTTTACACAAATGATCGTTCTCGCGGATTTGAATAATGATAACTACAACGAAATTATAGTCCTTTCTGCACAACCCATCAACGGCACAAATGTGCTCATTTTAGATAATAAAGGAAAATCATTAGCTTCTTTATTATTAACCTTAGATGGAAAACCCGCCACTACAAATCTCCCCGGCTTAGTAGGAACTGAGTTTATTTATCAAGATAAATCGGTATTAGCAATTGGAAATGCAACAGGTTCAAAACATCAAATTGCTTTGTATAGTTTTGATAAAGATTTCAAACCTACTTTTATTAAGAATTTCAGTTTCTTGAGTTCTGGCACAGGCAATGGAACAACTGGCTCTGATTTATGTACTTTAAATGGTAATGCTGGCTTATTATTGAGTAGCACCGCTCAAGATAACAAACCTGTTTTATTAGTCGCTGAGAACGGCGGTAAAGGCGTTATTACAATTACATCTGAAGGAAGGTTGTTGAAGAAATCTCCTTTGAGTAGTGAAAATAGCGTGATTTCTAGCATTGTAGGCACAGATATCGATTTGAACTTAACAACCTTAAATACTTTGCCACCGCCGGGGGTTGCAATTAAGGATGTAGCAGTGGTAGGAACACCAGAGAAACCTTTAGAAGTAGAAAATCGTGAAGTGTTTGGTAATGTTCATTTTGAAAACGCGATAATTGGCAAAATAACCATCGCCATTGATACGAACATTACGTTTGGACAAAATGTGCGTTTCAAACATAAGGATTATATTTCTAGAGGTGTTAATTTAGGCAATACTTTTCGTCAAATTCACCAACCCACTAAAAGGGTTAAAAAACATCCACCTGCGATTAATTTAACCCAAAGCATCGTGATTAATGCACCACCCATTTTGCAACAAATTCAAATCCAAGTGCCTGGTGTTCAACAAGATCAAACAACAGGTAATTTGACAGTGGATTCTGGAAATCAACGTTTCACTTTAAAACCCGTGAAAATCAAACAAGGTGATGGTAAGAAACCAAAAGGATTTAACTTTGAAATGACGGGTGAAGCTACCTTTGTCACTGAAGAAGATCACGAGGTTGGACTTGTTCCCGCAATGGAAGAAGAGGAAGCCTTAGCAACAACCTTAGAACAAGGGGGTATTGGTGGATTAGAAGTAGAGGATTCTGGACAAATAACCGCTTCACCTTTGACAACCGATCCCAATGTGGATACTTATTCGGGTATACCTGAAATGTTTTCTGAACCTGCTAATGAGAATGAACCTGAAGGATTACAACCCGTTGACGCACCTAATATGACGCAAGGAAATAAATTCTTGCGGGCGTTAATTTTCAAAGATAAAAAAGGTAAGAAACGCAAACAGATGATTTATCCTCATTTTGCGCAATTAGACTTTGGTCAAACCTTTAATATTGATTTGAAAGGGGTCGTTTCTCTGACTTTCAATGGTACAACTTATCGAGGAATGTTGGATTATGGTGTTAAATTTGACTTTGGAAATAGTAACGGTTCATTTAGCATTCTCCCGAGTGGAAATAATTTTACAATTTTTTATCCGTCGGGCGGCAGACAAACCTTATTTTCTCTCAAATAAATTCCTTTAACTCTTTTTAAAAGAAACTCTCCTGAGCAAAAAAGGGAGAGTTTTTTATTCGAAGTTTGCTTTATAGTGGTGATAAGAAGTAGAAAATAGGGTAGTACATAAATTGGTAGTGGATTAAAAGAGAAGTTATAATGTTGATTTAGAGATAATGAAAAGAGAGGAAAAAAGAAATGAATTGTCGAAGTTGTATTTCGGATGATGTGATAAAAAAAGGATTTAGCAAGGGTGGTTCGGGGTGTTGTCCCAACCCTTAATGATTTATAGAAAGCCTATTTTAAGTAAACGACATCAGGCAGTCGGTAAAGAAATGGGAGAAACTAATCATATTGAGAGATTTAACAATACATTAAGACAGAGAGTTTCAAGATTAGGGAGAAAAACTCTTTTTTAGTTCCTAAAAAACATTATTATAATTCTAATCTACCTTCTTAATTCATTACATCTCTTTTAACTTACTGCCATTTCTTATTTAAAACAATGCAGAGAAACTTAATAAAAGTCGATACTTTTCTTTACCTTCACTGCCTTGTTGTAATGGTTCTTCATTTAAGTTTGATTTAATGGGTATTTTTAATCCCACTCCTACACTAAATTTATCATAATACCAACGTAAAGCTGGCGTTACATATAATATATTTCCTCCCGTTGCTTGTTCTGCTTCACCATTAGTTTTATCTCGCCCTAATTTCAAATAATTTAATTCTAAAATACTATCCAAACGTAATTTATTTTCTGTATTAGTTAATAAACGATAATTTAAGGCTGAATTAAAACGCCATTCTGTGCCAAATTTTCCTCGATTTCCATCAGTATATTGATATTCATTAAAATAAATAATTCCACTATCTAAAATTAAAGTAAATTTACCCCATTGTTTCGTTGCAGTTGCTCCCAATGAATAATGCGGTTTTCCAAATCCCAATGACATACCACCATCAATAAAACCCTTTGAATTTCTTATATTTGCATCGCCAGTTGGCAAACTTAATCCACCATAAAGTGTAAAATGCCAATCTTCTAAATCATCTAAACTTTCTTGCGCTGGAATTAATTTAAATCCTTGATCATATTTAAAACCTAAAACTCCTTGCAATGAAATGTCTGTAAAACCAGAGGTATTAAAACTATTATCTTCGATGTTTTTGCTTTGATACGGGGCAAATAAATAACCCGAAAAGTAAGGTGTAAAACCATAACCCACTCCATACATCCAATAAGTGTGATTTTTCATTTCTTCGTCGATTTCTGACGTATAAGTTTTAAAACGCACTTGTTCTAATTTTAAATAAGCTAAAGTTCCATCTTGATTTAAAGTAGCAGAACTCGAACTTTCTATCGGTGCGCCCTGCCCTTCTAATCCCGCAACCCCTAAAGAAGCCACGCCATGATGTGCACAAACTTGAAATGGTATAAAACTCAATAAAAAGAAAGCCTTTTTCATAATTTTTCTCCTGCAATTTCAAACAATAAATGGGTCGTATGAACGATTTCATCAGCTTGAATTTTATCAAATAGTTGACGATAAGTTGCTTGGATGAGTTGTAATCCTTTTTCTTTCAAGCGAATATTAATTTTTCCTTCCTCATCGGTTTGTCCGCGTGGCTGTCCCTGATATGAAATAATCGCATTTTTAACGGGTTGTCCATTATTAATTAATTGTAAAGAAACTTTGTCATTTAGATTTAAAGAAAGGGGATTTTGTAAAGGGAGCAACTCAAGCGTTTGAGAAATGGGTTTTATAAAATCAGAATGCCAACTTTTAATGCGTTTAATGCTTTCAAAAGATTGCCAACTTTTTAAAGGATTAGTGATTTGATTTTTAGGAAGATTCATTGAACCTTCGAGCGTTTTTGTCCAAAAACCTGACGATAACAACACATAAGTTAAAGCACATTCAGCTTTGATTTGTAGTGGGGTTTGTTGAGAAATAATGGGAGAAATAATTTGATTATTTTGATCTAAACAAAGGGTTTGTTTTACATAATTAATAGGATAATCAATCGTTTGTGTACCTTGATGTGCATCGGTGAAATGTCCGTAACGCAAAATCTGCGCGTTATTTTCATCAGTGAACCATAAATCATGGGCATAACTCTTTGAATATATTATAAAAAACATAAAAACAATTTTTTTCATCTTTGCCTTACAGGAATTTAATGTTACGAGTATTTATAGTGTAACACTAAAATCTCAATTTTCAAGCGCAAAAAAACCGCCAAATTAAAGCAACTTGACGGTTTTTAATTGAATTAAAAGATTATTGGAGTTTAAAGAAACTCATAGTTGTTTTGAGCAATTCAGCTTGCATTTCCATTAAATAAGCGGTTTCTGCAAGTTTATCTGAAGTGGCGGAACTTTGTTGAGCAATTTGGCTTAATTCATTCATTGCAAGATTGATTTGACCAATTCCGATAAATTCTTCTCTTGCTGCGATTTGAATTTGAGCAACTAGCTCTGATGCTTCATGAGAAGAAGGGACAATTTTTCCAACTAACCTATTGGTTTTAGAGGCAATATTCATACTATTGCTAGCTAATTGGCTAATTTCTTGGGCGACGTGTTTGCTGCGTACTGCTAAGGTTCGTACCTCATTTGCAACAACGGTAAATCCTTTACCATATCTTTTTGCATGAGCGGCTTCAATCGATGCATTAATAGCAAGCAAATTGGTTTGTGATGCAATGTCACTCACCATTGTAATACGGCGAAGAATGCTATTTAATGCTTTGATTGTTTCTTCCATTACTACCAGACTTTCTTCGGCTTGATGAGAAACTTCTTTTGCTAAGATTTCTGCTTGAATTGCTCCGTGACTAGTTTCTTGCATTGCGCTGCTAATTTGTTCTAATGATGCACTGGTTTCTTCTAAACTGGCAGCTTGTTTGGTGGCGATTTGACTTAAATTAGAGGCTTGTTCATTAATTTCTTTTGCCGCGCTAAAAGCAACTTCTAATGTTTTAAAAGATTCTAGTAATGTAAATTGAATTTTATTTAAGAAACCATTTAAAGCATCAGCAGTTTGACCGATTTCATCATTTCCAAAATGAGGAAGACGACGAGTTAAATCACCATCACCTTCGCGTAATTCATTCACGGCATTTCGCATGATTTTAATAGGATCAATAATATAAGTTTTTCCAAATCCAAATGCCGCCATTGCAAGAAACAAAGTGGATAACAAAATTAATAACATTACACCTTTTAAATTCAACACTTTTGCTTGAGAATTTTCTTTTAATAAAGTGGCTACTTTTGTACTATTTTCCTCCAAAGGTTTCCAGAGGTGTGGTAGAGCATGTTGTGCATCATAAAAAGGATCAGTGGCAGGTTTTGTTTTAGGATCGAGTAAAATTTTCAAGGCAGAATAAGCACTTATCCAATAATGTTCAACTTGTGCTAAAAATGCCGATGCTGATTCATCTGCTGCTGGCAAAATAATTGTTTTTTCATCAATATCTAACGCAGTTCCTCCCTGTTTGAGGGCGAGCAAACTATTATCAAAAAGAGCGGCATTTTGACTGAGTTCTTTACGCTTTATATCAGTATCTGATTCACTTTCCAATGCTGCGATGAGTGATTGATTTTGCTGAATTATTTTAATCAACAACACCTGTTGACGCGATGCAATTCCAATCACAACTGCATCTGATGATTGCGCATTTACTAATATTAGTACGCTACCTGCAGCTAACATCATAAAAATCACAAAACTAGTAATGATTAGATTAAATTTGTATTGAATACCCAGAAACATGGTTTTTCTCCAATTTTATATAAGTATTTCTCTATCGCACCTAAAAAGTGAGCAGTGATATGAAATGGTGGTTGTTTTTGTAAGTTTTACCTTTATTTTTTTGATTTTTAACGCAACTCGACGAGAGGGTAAGCACATCCACATCTCAAAGATAAACTAATGACTTTGATTTTACATAAATTACCATATAATGTCGATAGAAATGTGCTTATTTTGAAAGTAACTTTAATAAATTTACCTCTTATTTTTTGAAGAAAAGTATCGTGATCGTAATAGAGGTAGCGAGATAAATCTGAGTAAGACAACGGTTGAGTTGACAACTGAGCAAATGAGGATAAAAAAGTGCTAAAAAATCCTCTAAAAAGATTTAATCATAGGTTAAGATGGAGGCATTAGATTAGTGAGGAAAATTTTGTATTTTCTATTGAGCAACCACTTGAACATGGACGTACATTTGCTCAAGCCCACCGCCTTGACGAACGCCGCGCACGGGACAGGCTTCTAAATAATCGCGTCCGACCGCCAATCGGCAGTAGGGTTCGCTTGCAAAAATGCGGTGTGTCGCGTCGCAGCTCACCCAGCCGTAGGGTTCTAGCCACGCATCTGCCCACGCATGGCTGGCGATGTGTCCGTTGTCGCCCGTGAACAAATAGCCGCTCACATAACGTGCTGAAATCCCTATACTTTTACAACACGCGATAAACAAATGTGCATAGTCTTGGCAAACACCTCGTTGTCTTTCAAAGGCTTGCAATGCCGTGTCGTGGACTTGGCTCGATCCCGTTTCAAATTGCATTCGATCCGCGATGGCATTCATTAAATCGCCTAAAATTGCTAAGTCTTTGCTATTTCTAGTATTTTCTTTCGTAAAGGCTTCAATATCAGCATTGAAATGCGTTAACGGGGTTTCTGTCAAATATATCAACGGCAGCAATTTATTGGTTTCTTGAAAACAAAATTGCTCAGTTGTTTCTACATGACCCCTCACCTTAATTGAAATCTCTTTGCTCAATTGTTCTAATGTCAGCCAATGCCCGATATTACCATGTCCATCTATTTGTAACTGTTTGTTACCTTTAACCATTATTTCCCAATCGAGCGTTTTTTGATTTGAATCTTGACGCGGCGTTAAACGTAAATGCTGTAAGCTGTAATTTACTGGATATTCATACCAATAGCGCGTTTCGTGTTGAATGTTTAATAACATTGGATTTATGTTCTGAGGTTAAAAGAAAAAGTGTAATCGTTTTTAAATAAAAAGTGAAATTTATTTATTAATCTTTTTAATATTAATAGGTTAAAATAAAATAGCTTGACTTTTTATATGTGCCCGTCACATTGTTCTCTAAAATTGTTAGAAAAAGGGAAGTTTTTATGCACGATATTACGTTAATTACAACGATTACAGCAAGTTTAGTGTTTAGATTAGCATTATCGGTGGCGAGCACAGTTGTTTTATTAAAAGCACTTAAAGAAAAAGGATTATTGAAATCGATTAACGGACAAGTTGAAGATTTAGTAGTGGTATTAGTTTTGTTACCACCTTTAGCAAGCTGGTTGGGAGGAACTCAAACCAGCACTTCTTCTCAATAAATCTTACTTTCCTTATTGCTAACCACCGTTAAAATTGCAGCTTTTATTGCTTTCAGGTTGCCAAAGTTGGTTCACGGGAGCTTTTCACTTTGTGCGTGATCGAGCATTTTGTGAACATCAATTCGCCTGCGTCATTAATGCTTAACCCTGATATTAGTATTTTAATACGCACTCACAGCGATCAAAAAGTTGATTTATTTCATAAAGATCAAGTTAAGCAGTCTTTTTTGGTGAGCAAGTGCTTGCACACAGCACGTTAATTAATAAAGTGCACTAAAATATGATCCTAAGCCAAAATAACGCCTTCTTTTAGTGCAATTAGGATTATTTTACATTAGATAAATCCAATAAAATCAATAAATTAAAAGGTTGGCACGATTCTTTGCTTATAAGTTTCAAGTTGCAAAGAAGTGACGAGTTAAAAAGAGTCTAGTTGCAATGAGGCAATTAGAAAAAGGTTGCAAATCTGGGGTCAACTCATGAGAGTTATGTTAATAGATGAAGACCGAGGACGGGCAGCTTTATTGAAACAAGCATTATTGGATTCAGGTTATCAAATTTCTGCGGTCATTCATACCAATGAAGATTTATTGAAAAAAACATTTGAAATTGAGTGCGATGTTATTTTAATTGATATGGAATCGCCTAATCGAGACACGTTAGAATATTTAACGAGTTTGAAAAAGAAACAAGCGAAACCAGTTGTCATTCTTGCAGAAAATGATGATCGTCAACTGATTGAATCTGCTGTAAAAGCTGGCGTAAGTGCGTATGTGGTGGATGGTTTTAGTCAGAAACGTTTAAAAGCTATTTTAGAGGTTGCAATTGCTCGATTTCGTGAATATTATGCAATGCAACAAGAGCTCGACAATACTAAGCATAAATTAGCTGAAAGAATAAGTATAGAAAAAGCAAAAGGTATTTTAATGAAACATAAAGGCTTTGATGAAGAACTCGCTTATCAAACCCTGAGAAAAATGGCAATGGACAAACATTTGAAAATGGTTGAAATTGCTGAGCAAATTATCAATGTATCGGAATTACTGGTTTAAATAACGCAAATCAACGGCGATTTGCACACCGAACAACGGCGTTCAAAATAGGTGAAGAACTTTCATCTACTTTGAGCGCTTTTTTATTGGATTTTATTTTGAGTATTTTTTGAGGAAATGAACATGAAAGAATTTTCGCGTCGTGATTTTTTACGTTTGAGCATTGTTGGAGGAACAGCTATGGTAATTCCTAGTTTGAGAAATGTCGTGTATGCTGATAGTGGAGAAAAATTAGAGAAAACTAAATTAAATTTAGGCATCATTCCTCTCACTGATTGCGCACCCATCGTCATTGCGCACGAGAAAGGCTATTTTAAGAAATACGGATTAGAAACCATCATTTCAAAAGAAGCCTCATGGGCAAATATTCGCGATAAAGTTTCTTTAGGTGCATTAGATGGTGCGCATATGTTAGCAGGTATGCCAATTGCCGCTACTTTAGGGGTAGGAGCGATTGCAAAGCCAACTATTACAGCGTATAGCATGGATTTGAATGGAAATGCAATTACCGTTAGCAATGAACTGTACGACAAAATGGTGAAAGCTGATCCAGAATCCATGAAACAATCACCGATTTCTGCAAAGGCATTGAAAAAAGTTATCGATGAAGAGAAGAAAGCGGGTAAAGAACCTTTAACTTTTGCAATGGTTTTTCCTGTTTCTACGCATAATTATCAATTACGTTATTGGATGGCTTCAGCAGGTATTGATCCTGATAATGATGTTCGAATGATTGTGATTCCACCCCCTCAAATGGTTTCAAATCTAAATGCAAAGAACATTGCGGGTTATTGTGTGGGAGAACCTTGGAATGAACGGGCGGTAACAATGGGCATTGGAAAAGTCTTAATTACTAGCTATGAAATTTGGAATAATAATCCAGAGAAAGTCTTTGGTGTAATGCAAGAATGGGCAAATAAAAACCCTAATACACACAAAGCGTTATTAATGGCAATGATTGAGGCTTCTCAATGGATGGACAAACCAGAAAATCGCATGGAAGTGGTGAAGATTATTTCTGATAAATCTTATGTGAATGCACCGATTGATGTGGTGAAAATGTCGATGACAGGGACATTTCAATATCAAAAGGATGAGAAAGCAAAACCCTTAGCAGATTTTAATGTTTTTAATCGTTATGCAGCAACTTTTCCTTGGCGTTCTCATGCGGAATGGTTTATTAGTCAAATGATTCGTTGGGGTCAAATTGAGAAACCTTTAAACATTAAAGCAACTGCTGAAAGTATTTATCGTCCAGATTTATATCGTGAAGCGGCGAAAGCCTTAGGTGTTGCTTATCCAACCATTGATTACAAATCGGAAGGAACAAATAGCAAACTTTGGACGTTAAACGATGCAACAAGCCCGATTGAAATGGGAAGCGATATGTTCTTTGATGGTAAAACCTTTGATCCAAAGAAAATTGTTGAATATATCGGTAATTTTGAGGTGAAATCTTTGAAGTTCAGCTTAGAAGAACTTGCAAAAATTAACAGTTAAGTTTGGAGAAAAAATATGAGCAACTCATTAGAAGAACTGCCGCTTTCTCGTCCCGATCGTTATACCTTAGCAGCAATGGAAGCAAAAATAGCTTTACCTGAGAACAAAATCACTAAAAATCAGTGGAAAAATGTAGTTTCAACATTGGTTTTACCGATGCTTACTTTTGCAATCGTGATTGGTTTGTGGATTATAGTACAACAAAAGTTTGCAACGGATTTGCCAACGCCATTAGATACATGGCATCGAGCGGTCGCGTTGTTCTCTGATCCATTCTATGATGCGGGTCCAAATAATAAAGGTATTGGTTGGCAATTACTTTACTCATTAGGACGGGTTTTAAGTGGGTTTCTGATGGCGGTTTTAATTGGTATTCCAATTGGGTTTCTGATGGGAATGAGCGACACTTTTGCGAAAGCGTGGCAACCTTTAATTCAAATATTGAAACCTGTGAGTCCACTTGCTTGGTTACCGATTGGATTATTGTTATTCAAAGCAGTTAATCCATCGGCGATTTTTGTTATTTTTATTACGAGCATTTGGCCCGTAATTTTAAATACAGCAGCAGGGGTTAAAGCAATTCCTTCTGATTATATGAATGTTGCAAAGATTTTATGTTTAAATTCATTTGAAATTACTCAAAAAATCTTAGTTCCAGCAACTTTGCCACATATTATTACAGGCATGCGACTTTCTTTAAGTGTGGCGTGGATGGTGATTGTTGCCGCAGAAATGTTAACAGGGGGAGTAGGAATTGGTTTCTTTGTGTGGGACGAATGGAATAATTTGAACGTTGCATCTATATTTGTAGCAATCTTTGTAATTGGTTTGGTGGGAATTGCTTTAGAAAGCCTCATGATGTTATTACATCGCCGCTTTGATTATAATGCTCGTTAAGAGGAATAATGCAATGAGTACTTATTTGAGTTTAGAAGGAATTGATATGAGCTTTCAAACACCAAAAGGGGTTTTTAAGGCATTAAATAATGTGAACTTAAAAATTAATCAAGGTGAATTTGTCAGCTTAATTGGACACTCGGGTTGTGGTAAATCAACAGTATTAAATATTGTTGCAGGTTTATTGCAAGCAACGTCGGGAGGAATTCTTTTAGAAAATCATGAGGTCAATAGCCCAGGTCCAGAAAGAGCAGTAGTATTTCAAAATCATTCATTATTGCCTTGGTTGACAGTGTATGAAAATGTACGTTTAGCGGTAGATAAAGTCTTTAATAATCAAAAAGATAAGTCAGAGCGTCATCAATGGACTTTAGAGGTATTACATTTGGTTCATATGGAACATGCTTTAGAGAAAAGACCCGCTGAAATTTCGGGAGGAATGAAACAACGGGTTGGGATTGCAAGAGCTTTAGCCATGCAACCAAAAATTCTTTTAATGGATGAGCCTTTTGGGGCATTAGATGCTTTAACGCGAGCGCATTTGCAAGATTCAGTGATGGAGATTCACGCAAACTTAGGAAATACCGTCATGATGATTACCCACGATGTTGATGAAGCAGTATTATTATCAGATAAGATTGTGATGATGACAAATGGACCTTCTGCAACAGTTGGTGAGATTTTGAAAGTTGAGTTAGAACGTCCGAGAAAACGTTTAGAATTAGCCGATAATATTGATTACAACCATTATCGTGCAGAAGTGTTACGTTTCTTATACGAAAAACATAAGAAAGCAGCCTAAAAAGGAATTTCATCATGAGAGAACAATTAGTTTGTATCGGCAATGGCATGGCGGGCATTCGTACCATCGAGGAATTAATCAAAATCGATCCTGATAAATATGATATTACCGTGTTTGGTGCAGAACCTCACGTTAATTACAATCGGATTTTATTATCGCCAGTGTTAGCGGGTGAGAAAAAATTTGAGGAAATTGTTTTAAATACTGAGGAATGGTATGAGAAAAATCATATTACACTTTACAAAGGACATCAGGTTACAGAAGTGCATCGTTTAAAACAAACCGTCACCACTAATCAAGGCATTGTAAAATCTTATGATCGGGTGTTATTTGCAACGGGTTCAAATGCGTTCATTATTCCTGTTTCTGGTCATCATTTGAAAGGTGTGGTGGGTTTTAGAGATATTAAAGACGTAGAAACCATGCTTTCTAAAGCGCAAAATGGCAAACATGCAGTGGTAATTGGTGGGGGTTTGTTAGGATTAGAAGCGGCAAATGGTTTATCAAAACAAGGCATGGAAGTGACGGTGGTGCATGTCCTTGATACATTGATGGAAAGACAATTAGATAAAACAGCAGCAAAGTTCTTAAAGAAAGCCTTAGAAGAACGTGGTTTGAATTTCTTAATGAATGCACAAACTGAAGCTATTTTAGGCACAGAGCAAGTAACGGGTATTCGTTTTAAAGATGGTAAAGAAATTCCCGCCGATTTAGTAATAATGGCAGTGGGTATTCGTCCCAATATTGAATTAGCAAAGAAAGCGCGAATTCATTGTGAGAAAGGGATTGTCGTTGATGATACAATGCAAACCTTTGATCCAAAGATTTATGCAGTGGGAGAATGTGTGCAACATAGAAATGCTTTATATGGGCTAGTTGCGCCTTTATTTGAACAAGCAAAAGTCTGTGCAAATCATTTAGCTGGATTGGGTTATAAACGTTACCAAGGATCGGTGGTTTCTACTAAATTAAAAGTCACGGGCATTGATGTGTTTTCTGCAGGTGATTTTTTAGGAAATGATCAAACAGAGGAAATCATTTTCCAAGACCCAGGTATTGGTGTTTATAAAAAACTAGTGATTCAAGATAATCAAATTAAAGGTGCAGTTCTTTACGGAGATACTGTGGATAGCACTTGGTATTTTGAATTAATGCGCGATAACATAGATATTAGTGCAATGCGTGATAAAATGTTATTTGGACAAGCGCATTTAGGTGATGCGGGTCATGGAGAAAATCGTGTTGCATTAATGAGCGATGAAACGGAAGTTTGTGGTTGCAATGGTGTTACAAAAGGTCATATTGTAAAAGCCATTACTGAGAAAAAACTCTTTACTTTAGAAGAGGTTAAATTACACACCAAAGCATCAAGCTCATGCGGTTCTTGCACGGGATTAGTGGAGCAAATTTTAGCTTCAGTGGTAGGAGATTATTCGACTGCACCTAAACAAAAACCGATTTGTAATTGTACCGATGCAACTCACGATGAAATCAGAGAAACGATTAAAAAAGATCATTTAACTTCCATTGAAGAGGTGTTTAAAAAATTACGTTGGAAAACTCCTGATGGTTGCTCAACTTGTCGTCCAGCATTAAATTATTATTTGCTTTCAACTTTTCCAAAAGAAAGTAAAGATGATTATCAATCACGTTTTATTAACGAAAGAGTGCATGCAAACATTCAAAAAAATGGAACATACTCAGTTGTACCGAGAATGTGGGGAGGGATTACAACGCCCAATGAATTGAGAGCAATTGCCGATGTTGCAGACAAATATCAAGTGCCAACAGTGAAAGTAACTGGCGGTCAAAGAATTGATTTGTTTGGAATAAAGAAAAATGATTTACCAAGCATTTGGTCTGATTTAAATAAAGCGGGTTTAATTTCAGGTCATGCGTATGGAAAATCTTTGAGAACCGTGAAAACCTGTGTGGGTTCTGAATGGTGTCGTTTTGGAACGCAAGATTCTACCCAAATGGGCATTGATTTAGAAAAGATGACATGGGGTTCATGGACACCTCACAAATTCAAAATGGCGGTTTCTGGATGCCCTCGTAATTGCGCTGAAGCAACGATTAAAGATTTTGGAGTTGTCGGCGTGGATTCTGGTTGGGAACTTCATATTGGAGGAAATGGTGGTATTAAAGTGAGAGTCACTGATTTGTTGTGTAAAGTAAAAACTCGTGAGGAAGTATTAGAATATGCGGGTGCATTTATGCAATTATATCGTGAGGAAGCGCATTATTTAGAACGCACTGCACCTTGGATAGAAAGAGTAGGGTTTGAATATGTGAAGAACATCCTTTTAAATGATGAGAAACAACGTAAAGAACTCTATGAACGTTTCTTAGTTTCTCAACAAATTGCTCAAAAAGACCCTTGGGAAGAACGGGTCAATGGCGTTGATGCGCATGAATTCAAACCGTTGGCGAATTTGAAAGGAGTTTCAGCATGACATTGCAATGGATAGACATTGGTCAATTAGAAGATATTCCAAAATTGGGTTCAAGAATCATAGAAACTGACAGTGGAAATATCGCTATTTTTAGAACAAATAATGATCAAGTATTTGCTTTAAAAGATCGTTGTCCCCACAAAGGAGGTCAATTATCGCAAGGGATTGTGAGTGGTGAATTGGTTGCCTGCCCTTTACATAATTGGAAAATTGATTTGAAAACGGGTGAAGCAACTGCCCCAGATAAGGGTTGTACGCGACGGTTTGAAGTCAAACATGAACATAATCGTTTGTGGTTAGCATTATAATTTGAAAAGTGGAGAAAGTATGCGTCAATTTAAAACAACTTGTCCATATTGTGGAACGGGCTGCGGTGTGGTGGTCACTCGTGAGGAAAATGGACAAATCAAAATAAAGGGAGATAAAGAACATCCCGCTAATTTTGGGCGTTTATGTTCTAAAGGATCAGCCTTAGCAGAAACCCTTAGTTTGGAAGGACGCTTGCTTTCTCCACAAATCAATGGGCAAACCACTGATTGGGAAACAACTTTAGATGTTATTGCTCAAAAAATTAAACAAAGTATTGAGCAATTTGGCAAAGAATCTGTTGCATTTTATGTTTCGGGACAACTCTTAACCGAAGATTATTATGTTGCCAATAAATTAATGAAAGGATTTATTGGAACAGCTAACATAGATACCAATTCAAGATTATGTATGGCTTCAAGTGTGGCTGGGCATAAGAGAGCCTTTGGAACAGATACCGTTGCAGGTTGTTATGAAGATATAGAACAAGCGGATTTAGTTGTTTTAGTAGGCTCAAATCTCGCGTGGTGTCATCCAGTTTTATTTCAGCGTTTGAATGCGGCAAAACAAACTAATCCATATTTAAAAATCATTGTGATTGATCCGCGTAAAACAGCTACCTGTGAAATTGCTGATGTTCATTTAGCATTACAAGCAGGGACAGATGCGTGGTTATTCAATGGGTTATTAAATTTCTTGAGAACAAATGATTATTTGGATTTTGATTTCATTGAGAAACACACAACGGGTTTTTCTGAGGCATTAAAAATCGCTAAAGAAACTGCACCGTCAATTCCTCATATTGCTCAAATTTGTGGTTTATCTGAAAAACAAATTATTGATTTATATCATCGCTTTGCAAAAACCGAGAAAGTGGTTACAATTTATTCGCAAGGTGTCAATCAATCCAGTGTAGGAACGGATAAAGTAAATTCGATTATAAATTGTCATTTAGCAACGGGTAAAATTGGTAAAATAGGCGCAACGCCTTTCTCTGTGACTGGGCAACCCAATGCAATGGGAGGAAGAGAGGTTGGAGGATTAGCAAATCAATTAGCTGCTCATTTAGAATTTACAGAGCAACATACTGATTTAGTTCAGCGTTTCTGGAAATCCCCCACTATTGCAACTCAAGCGGGTTTAAAAGCAGTCGATTTATTTCAAGCTATCGATAAAGATAAAATTAAAGTTGTATGGATTATGGCAACTAATCCGTTGGTGAGTTTGCCAGATAGCAATTTCATCAAAAAATCCTTAGAAAAATGTGAATGTATCATTGTTTCTGATTGTGTGAAGAACACTGATACAACGGCGTATGCAAATGTTTTATTACCCGCCTTAGCATGGGGAGAGAAAGAAGGGACGGTAACTAATTCAGAACGTTGTATTTCAAAACAACAAACTTTTTTAGAACAAGCTGGTGAAGCAAAACCTGATTGGTGGATCGTTTCTGAGGTTGCAAAAAAATTAGGATTTGGTGAATATTTTAATTATCAAAATGCGGCGGATATTTTTAGAGAACATGCGGCTTTATCAGGATTTGAAAATAGAGGAACTCGTGATTTTGATATTAGTGAATTTTCCTCTATTTCAAATGAGGAATATGCGCAATTTCAACCGATTCAATGGTCGATTTCAAATGGGAAAGGAAAAAAACGCTTTTTTGAAGATGGAAAGTTTTTCACGCCCGATCAAAAAGCCCGATTTATCCCGATTACACCTCAATATCCAAAGCAATCTATTGATTTAAAAGAAAATTTTGTTTTAAATACGGGGCGAGTACGTGATCAATGGCACACGATGACGCGCACAGGAAAAACTGCTAAATTAATCAATCACTTACCAGAACCCTTTGTGGCGATTCGACCATGCGATGCTCAACGGCTAGAAATAGCAGATCATTCGTTAGTTAAAATCAAAAATCAACGCGGAGAAATCATTGTTCGTGCGAAACATTCTAATGATCAAATGAGAGGAACTTTGTTTGTCCCGATTCATTGGAATCAACAGCTTTCTTCTCACGGAACGGTAAATCGTTTAATTGCTCAAATTACCGATGAGTTTTCAGGTCAGCCAGAAAGCAAATTTACCCCAGTTCAAATCGAATCTTACAAACCCAGTTGGCAAGGTTTTCTTTTAACAAGAAATGAGTGGAATATTCCTCAAGAATGCTCTTTTTGGACAAAGATTCGGCAAGATTTTGGGTGGCAGTTTGAAATCGCGGGAGAAATCGATATTGAAAACTGGGAAAGTCAATTACAAATATGGTTTGGAGAGCAAGATTGGTTAATTTATCAAGATAAGAAAAACGGACATTATCGGTATGGGTTGATCGAAAAAGGTAAATTAATCATGATCTTATTTATTAGTACGATGGGTAATGCCTTACCTCAACGAAATGCGATTAAGTCTTTGTTTAATAAAGAAAATTTAACTATTCCTGAACGGATGACTTTATTGACGGGACAACCTTCTTCAGAAATCCCAGATGTGGGAGAAATTGTGTGCGCTTGTTTTAATGTCGGGCGTAAAACATTGCAACAAGCGATTGAGAAAAATCATTTCACCACAACAGAACAACTTGGACAACATTTGAAAGCGGGAACGGTTGTTCTAACACTTTATTTGCTTCTAAATGTAAAGAATTACGAAACGCATTTGTTAGTTGTTGCGCATCATTTTCATCATTCACGACATACGGCACAATTAACATAATTAATTCACGGCGTTCTGTGCTTTTTCCTGAGCTACGAAACAGATGTCCAAGCACTGGAATATCTTTTAAAATTGGCACGCCGCTATTATCGTCGCTGTAAGTATTTTCAATTAAGCCGCCCAAAAGAACTGAACCCCCGTCGGTTAAAGTTAATTTAGTGTTAATTGTGCGGTCATTAATGGTCGGCGATAAACCATTTGACCCCGGAAGCGCACGGCTAACTGATTGACTTACATCAATATCCACCCGATTTCCCGCATAAACCACTGGGGTAATCGACAATTGCGTTCCTGTGGTACGATATTGAATATTCTGCAAAACATTTGATGTCCCTGCCGTTTGTCCGGTTGTTGCGTCGACCGCCCGACTCGTAACGACTGGCACTTGATCCCCCACGTTTATTGAGGCTGATTCGCCGCTTTTTACCATTATGCGCGGTGAGGATAAAACATTCACTCGATTGTTCGATGCTAAGGCTTTCAATGTCGCCCGCGTTTCGCCTAAGCTATTGATTAATGAGTAACTTAATCCGCCCGATCCCCCGCTAATTCCCGATAATGCGCCCGCCGTTTTGCCTAAATTGCTTCCGCCAAACGCCCAATTGATGCCTAAACTTTCACTATCACTAAGGGTAATTTCTGCGATCATCACTTCAATTAACACTTGTTTGGTCGGGCGATCAATCATTTTTAAAATCGGTAATAAACGCGCCCATTCCTCAGATTTTCCTCTAAATAATAATTGGTTTCTTTGTTTGTCGACAACGATTTTCTTACCTAAAGTTGTCGCTTGTTGTTGCTGAGTTTTTGCTGGCGCAGTTGGATTAGCTGGCGTAGTCGCAGGTGTAGGCGGAATTTTGTTATCTGGCTGAATGGGATTTTGTTGAGGAGTTGCTGTTCCCGTTCCATCAAGCGTTGCTAAGAGCGGTCCTAACAAACTTTCTATATCTTTTGATTGAACATGTTGCACTTGATAAATAAACAAACCATCTTGCGAAGAACGTTTGAAATGATCTAATTTATCTATCCATTGTTTAACGTGTTCTAATGTGGCTTGATCAGAAGAAAAAACTACTAAACTCGCATTAGAACGTATCGGTAATAAAACAATACTGGTGGCTGGGGCTGCCGCTCCAGTTGCAACTGCATAACCCTCTGTTTTTAATACATCTTCTAAAGATTTTGCTAATTCATCGGCAGTAATAAAAAAGGGTTGAACGGTTAAAGTATAACGCCCTTTCATTGCTGTTTGATCAAGAAAATTAATATAATCAAGTGCTTGACCCACAATAGTTGGCGGACCAGAAAGAAATAGCGCGTTCTTCTGTACTTCTTCATGAATTTGTAATTGCGGAGAAATCTGCAATCCTTTCAAAAAAGGTGCAATTTGATTCACTGCAATTACTTTCAACGGAACATATTGAAAAACCGGACGATGAGAAATCGGAACATCGGGCAAAGTTCTTCCACTTATTAATAAAGGTGGTTCTCCCGCTTGGCTTTGTGCAACGGGAACAACTTTTAAAACATCGCCTTCCTGATTTAAACCAATGCCATAACTGGTTAAAACCCGTTTTACAATATCATATAATTCGGCGGGTGCTTTTAACTCATTGATTCTTAAAGTAACTAAATCTGGACGTTTTTGTAAATCGGGATGAAGTTGAAATGATAATCCTAAAATATTTCCAAAGACTTCATTAATGAACGCTGGCAATGGAATATTATCCACATTCAAACCACTAGGTTGGTTTTTTTTAAACGCGGGATAATTGGTTTGTTGACCACTGGATTGGGTAAATTTTTGCTCACTTACTTTTGGAGAATCCGTGTAGCGATTTGAAATCTTTTGCGCTTGCTGATCCTCAATCAATGTTCCCGTCGAATCAGAAACCGTTAATGGAGGACGCAGCGGTGCTGGTAATTCAAGTTTCTTATCGTTTGAAATGCTACATGCAGTAATCAGGTTTATTGCTACGAAGCCCAAAAAATACTTTTTTAATTGCTTTATTGGGTATAAATTGCGAAGATTGTTCTGAAGGTTGTTCATTTGAAATAGGTTGACGTTGTTCTGGTTGAGTTGATTGATTTTCACACCACTTTTTCCAAGCACGTTGATAAAGTTCCTCTAATTCACGAGTAAAAGTTTTTGCATCCATGACGGGCGAAATTTGCATTTTTTCTCGAATGGTTTGACGAAAATTTTGAATGTAATTTACGTCTTTTGCTAAGGTTTGACAAATATTCACAAACTCATCTGATGTATTCGCAATTAAATTATCAAAACCCAAAGTTGCTAAAATACTTTTTCCTACCCGAGAAACGTGGGCATTTCCTACCAAAGTTACGACGGGAACGCCCATCCATAAGGCTTCAAAAGTAGTGGTTGCACCATTATAAGGAAAGCTATCTAATGCAAT
>JFJP01038242.1_pt1 | contig 31336 bp, 22 predicted proteins | sample 431651 | NCBI WGS metagenome assembly JFJP01 (sample SAMN02602958, study PRJNA72255) | Microbial mat metagenome, whole genome shotgun sequencing project. | biome: fresh water; feature: sink hole; material: water; isolation source: purple microbial (photo- and chemosynthetic) mats found in... | reverse complement strand
TCCCTCGGTAAACTTCATTATATTACCCTTATGAACAAGCGTAACAGACGGTAGTTTTTTATCGATTGCAAATTTAATCGCCTGTCTGACAAGTCTTTCAGTACCTTCAACAGAGACAGGCTTTATTCCTATGGAAGACGTTTCAGGAAATCTGATCGATTTAACGCCCATCTCTTCTATTAAAAATTTCTTGATTTTTTCCGTTTCCGGTTTACCATTCATGAATTCGATACCAGCATAAATATCTTCAGTATTCTCCCTGAAAATGTGCATATCAACATTTTCAGGGTGTTTCACCGGACTGGGGACGCCTTTAAAATAACGAACTGGCCGGTAGCAGGTATAGAGGTCAAGAACCTGGCGCAGAGCAACGTTTAATGAGCGCATTCCCTCTCCAATTGGCGTTGTAAGTGGCCCTTTTATTCCCACAAGATATTCTCTGAAATCATTGAGTGTCTCTTCGGGGAGCCAGTTTCCGGTTTTATTAAATGCCTTCTCTCCTGCCAGAACCTCTTTCCACTCCACTTTTCTTTTACTCCCATAGACTTTTTCTACAGCGGCATTAAAAACACGAACCGATGCCTGCCAGATATCAGGTCCTGTTCCGTCGCCCTCTATAAACGGAATTACCGGATAATCAGGGACAATTAATTTTCCATCGACTAATTTTATTCTCTCAGGTATCATACTTTATTTTTGATTTGCTTTTCTTATAATATTAAGTGCACTTCCTGCTTTAAACCATTCAATCTGAGTATCATTACAGGAATGCATTGCTGTTATTTGTTCATTTTCTCCGCTGGCATGGTTCAGCTGAATAATTATTCGGCTTCCTGGCTTAAATCCATTCAGCTCCATAATATCTATTCTGTCAGTCTCACATATTTTGTCGTAATCGTTCTTATCCTCAAATGTCAGTGTTAAGACTCCCTGTTTTTTCAGGTTGGTTTCATGAATTCTTGCAAATGACTTAACGAGAACAGCTTTCACGCCCAGGTATCTTGGCTCCATTGCAGCATGTTCGCGCGATGAGCCCTCACCAAAGTTTTCCTCTCCGACAACTATTGAGCCACCTGCCCTGTAAGCCTTAGCTACATTGGGAACTGTATCGTAATTACCAGTTAACTGATTCAATACATTATTTGTACTACCATTAAAATAATTAACGGCCCCAATCATGTAGTTTTCTGAGATGTTCTCCAGATGTCCCCTGTACTTCAACCAGAATCCAGCCATTGAAATATGGTCGGTAGTGCATTTCCCTTTAGCTTTAATAAGAAGAGGAAGGTCTAGCAAATCCTTGCCATTCCACTCTTTGAAAGGGCTAAGTATTTGTAACCTGTCAGAATCAGGAGCTATAAGTATCTCAGCCTTGTTCTTGTCTGCTACTGGTTTCTGATAACCATTTTCAACTGAATCAAACCCGGCAGGAGGCAGGTCAAAACCCACTGGTTCAGACAATCTGACTTCAACTCCCTGGCTGTTTGTCAATGTATCGGTCAAAGGATTAAAAGTCAGCTTCCCTGCTAATGCAAGTGCCGTAACTATTTCGGGTGAAGCGACAAACGCATGGGTATTTGGGTTTCCATCGGTACGCCTGGAAAAGTTCCTGTTGAATGAATGAATTACAGTATTAACTTTCTGTTCATCAGCCTTTTCACGTGCCCACTGTCCGATACATGGGCCACAGGCATTTGCAAAAATTTCGCCGCCGATATTTCTGAATACATCAAGAAACCCATCCCGTTCAGCTATTGATCGTATCTGCTCCGATCCCGGGGTGATCTTAAAACCTGAGTGAGCAACAAGGTTTAAAGCAAGAGCATTCTTCGCTACCGAAGCGGCACGCGACAGATCTTCGTATGATGAGTTGGTGCAGGAACCGATAAGCCCGACCTCAATATTTACCGGCCAGTTATTTTTTGCAGCAGCTTCCTTCATTTGAGAAACAGGAGTCGCAAGATCGGGAGTAAATGGTCCGTTTATATAAGGTTCCAGCTCGGAAAGATTAATTTCCAAAAACTGATCATAATACTTTTCAGGCGACAAAAGAATCTCTTTGTCAGCATTAAGGTGCTCCCTTATTTCGTTTGCCAATTCAGCTATCTCTGTTCTTCCTGTAGCCCTAAGATAATCCGCCATAGCAGTGTCAAAACCAAAAACAGAGCAGGTAGCCCCGGTCTCAGCACCCATGTTGCATATAGTGGCTTTACCTGTTGCAGAAAGTGATTCAGCCCCATCACCAAAGTATTCAATTATACAGCCTGTTCCCCCTTTTACAGTCAGAATGCCCGCTATCTTTAAAATAATATCTTTTGCTGATGTCCACCCATTAAGTTTTCCTGTCAGCTTAATCCCTATCAGTCCTGGAAATTTCAACTCCCAGCCCATTCCCGCCATAACATCGACAGCATCAGCGCCTCCGACCCCGATAGCTACCATCCCCAGTCCACCGGCATTGGGTGTATGTGAGTCAGTTCCAATCATCATTCCTCCCGGAAAAGCATAGTTCTCCAGAACGATCTGATGAATTATTCCCGCTCCTGGTTTCCAGAATCCGATATCATATTGATTACACGCTGAGCTTAGAAAATCATAAACCTCTTTATTGGTAGTACCAGCAGCTTTTAAATCATCCTCAGCTCCGTTTTTTGCAAGTATAAGATGATCGCAGTGAACAGAAGATGGAACAGCGGTCTGATTCTTCCCGGCCATCATAAACTGGAGCATAGCCATCTGAGCTGTTGCGTCCTGCATAGCCACCCTGTCGGGGGCAAAATCCACATAATCAACACGGCGCCTGAAACTGTCTTTTCTATCTTTATAATACAAGTGTGAGTACAATATTTTCTCACTAAGAGTCAACGGGTGATCAAGGTTCTTACGGGCTTCACTTATGTAGCCGGGAAGATCCCTGTAAAAGGCTTTAATCATTTCGATATCAAAAATCATACACAGAGTTTTATATCTATTCAGGGTCGTATCTGACCTTTTCCTTCAATAATCCATTTATATGCTGTAAGAGCTTCAAGTGCCATAGGGCCCCTGGCATGTAGTTTCTGTGTGGATATCCCAATCTCTGCGCCTAATCCGAATTCTGCCCCGTCGGTAAATGATGTTGAGGCATTGGCATACACTGATGAGGCATCTACTAATTTGTGAAACAACTGAATCCGGGAATTGTTCTCAGATATGATAGCCTCACTGTGTTTTGAACCAAACCGGCTGATATGTAACAATGCTTCATCAAAAGAGCCGACTGTTTTCACCGCCATTTTATAGGAAAGAAACTCGGTTCCATAAGAATCTTCAGCAGCTTCAAGAAGCAGTTCAGACGGGTATTTTCCTTTAAGAGCTTCATATGCCGGTTTGTCGGCATAAATAATCACATCAGAGTCAGAACATCTACTCACAATGTATTCAAGATCAGATAGACGGTCCTTATGAATAATAAGACAATCGAGTGCATTACAGACACTTACCCTTCTGGTTTTGGCATTATTAACTATCTCTCTTCCAATTTCCCTGTCGCCATACTCGTCAAAATAGGTATGACAAATCCCGGCTCCTGTTTCAATAACAGGTATTGAGGCATTCGAACGAACAAAATCGATCAGATTCCGACTACCCCGGGGAATTATCAGATCGACATAATCGCGTGCATTCAGTAACTGGATCGTTTCATCCCTTCCTGCCGGCAGAAGGGCAATCACATCCGGGTCAATCTGATTATTTATAAGGATGGATCTGATAATACTTACAATAGCAGTATTTGAATTTATAGCATCGCTTCCTCCTTTCAGGACACAAGCATTTCCTGACTTCAGACAAAGGGAAAAGACGTCAAATGTTACATTTGGTCTGGCCTCATAAATAATACCAATTACACCAAAAGGCACAGTCATTTTAGAAATCTTAAGGCCATTGGGTCTTATTGTTTCATGAATGATCCTGTATACAGGGCTGTTCAGACCGGCAACGTTTCTTATGTCAGAAGCGATACTTTTAATCCTTTCTGCATTTAAAAGAAGCCTGTCATACCGGGGATCTGATTCCTCCATTAATGCCAGATCCTTAATATTTGCATCAATAATAAAATCAGTATTCTCCAAAACTGCATCTGCTAAAATCAGAAGCAGGCTATTAATAGTTCCTTCATCCAGCAAACTTAATTTTCTGCTGGCACTTACCACTTTCCTGAATATTGGTTTACAATCCATCTGAAAAATATCTGTTTTAAAATTATACTAAGCAGGAACTGAGTGTTTTATCTTCTCATTAAGAACAAGATAATTATAGTGGATGAATGGTTTGTTCAACTTTTCACCAATATTTTGTTCTGCTTTCTTAGAGTCGTATTGCGATTTACCCAAACCGATATTATTACCCTTTTCATCAATGATCCTCACAATATCCCCTTTCTTAAAAAACCCCTCAACTCTTGTAATTCCAATCATAAGCAGGCTTGTTGCCTTTTCTCCAAACAGGGCATCTCTGGCTCCAATATTAACCACAACAGCACCCTTTGCAAATGTATCGGAGTGAGAGAGCCATTTTTTCACACCCGTTTCACTTTTATTCTTTGCTATAAAATGCGTAAAGGGAACATCTTTTCCCCTGACTATATCAGTAATTATTGCATCGCGCATTCCATTGGCAATATAGACGTCAATGCCCTGTGATGAAATTTTTCGTGCAATTGAACATTTTGTAAGCATGCCTCCCCTGCCAAATCCGGATTTCTGGGGTGAGATAAACTTCTCAAGATCACCTGAATGTTCATCAATAATTGTAAGCAGCTCGGTCCCTTCAAATCCCGGGATACCTGTATACACACCATCAACATTTGAAAGGATGATCAATGATCCGCAATCCATCATTGATGATATGAGTCCTGACAATTCATCATTATCAGTAAACATTAGCTCATTGATCGAGATCGCATCATTCTCATTTACGATAGGAAGAACCTTGTTCTCGAGCATTGCAAGGATGCAGTTTTTCATATTCAGGTAATGTCGGCGGTCCCTGAAGCTTTCCTTTGCTGCAAGAAGCTGTCCAGCCTGAATTCCATATTTTCCGAAAAGGAACTGATAACTTGACATCAGCTTAACCTGGCCAATGGCGGCCCAGATCTGCCTGGCAGCAATGATATTAGTCTTTTTGGAGGGCTTTATTTCACTTCTGCCCGCTGCTACTGCTCCCGATGTAATCAAAATAACTTCTATACCCTGTTTGCAGAGAATAGCTATGTCTTCAACAATCCGTAAAATTCTGCCTTCGTTAAGGGACCCGTCGCTTTGAGTAATCACATTACTGCCCACTTTTATTGCGATCCTTCCGAACTTAGACTCTGTCGTTTTCAATTTTTTATAATTTATGCTTTATTATATGAATTTTGTCGCAAAATTAACAGAAATAGTGAATATATTTTAGAATATATGATAATTTAGAGATACTTCAATTATTTAATGTGTCATAAAAACACTGAATCAGCAAACCTGGAATATTTATCTGTCAGTGAAGATCTCAGAATATCAGTTGAGATAATCGGGGTAAATAATAAGTTGATAATCAGAATTTACCTTTACTATTATTGTTTGTTGCAGAAAATTTTTCATCAACAGGCTCGCCTCTGACATTAAAATGCTCCGTCTTGACATACCCGGGAACCCTCCCGTACCAGTCCTTTGTCAGATTTTCAGGGATATTGTCTCCTGTCTCTGCCATCCACTCCTGCAGGATCTTTCTCAACTCTTTCAGTTCTTCAATATATTCAGGAAATCCGGCAATATTATTAAACTGCTCAGGATCAATATCATTTTTATACAATTCTTCTGAAGGCCTTGGTGAAGTAAAGATATCTGATTGCCGGACTGAGATGGTATTTATCTTTCTCAGACTGTCGAGCTCTGCAAAAGATGGACTTCCAATAGCATCAGCCGGTCCCATTTGTGGAAATTGCGGACGGGAATTGAGAATATAAAGAAAATCTTTTGTTCTTACCATTCGCTCATGGGCTTCATAATCGTGCCAGTTATGCTCTGCAAATGCAAATGACCGGAACTCAGCTTCAGGGTTATTTAAAAGTCTGACAAAGCTATGGCCCTGGACAGATTCAGGAGCCTCTGCCGAGGCAATCTCAAGGATAGTCGGGGCCAAATCAACCGCACTGACAAGACTTCTGCATACCTTTTGTTTTTTACCTGCTCCATCTGGCCAGTATATTATAAAAGGACTCTTCATTCCACGGTCAGTGACCCTTGTCTTGCTGTGCGGAAAGGGCCGTCCGTTATCAGCCATTATAATAATTACTGTGTTACTGAGGACATTTTGTCTTTCAAGTTCATTTTCGACTAAACCAACAAAATGGTCGAAACGGGCAATTTCATCGTAATATTTTGCCAGATCGTCTTTAGTTTTACCTCCCTGCACCAGGTAAGAAGGTGGTGTTATATCCGCTGGAATGTGTTTACCCGAAAAGTCATTTGGGCCCCATATCCTGTGGGCATCAAAAGAAGCAAACCACATAAAGAATGGTTTATCAGGTGCCCTTCCTCTTAAAGTCTCAATCCAGCGCTCCTCACCACCATCCCCGCAATTCCTGTCGTTTATCAGGTCGAACCCTCTGCGGGCATAAGGGCCCATATGAAATTTCCCCGACTGTGCAGTGTAATAACCATTCTGCCGCAGAATCTCAGGAAATGAGACCATTTCGTCTCCTGGTTCCGCATGTAACTCTGCTCCTCCTGTGTTATGCGGATACCTTCCGGTGATGATGCTGTTCCTGCTCGGGCTGGAAGAACTTGCAGTCAGAAAAAAATCCGAAAAAATTACACCGGAAGCAGCAATCCTGTCAATATTTGGAGTCTTAACCTGTGTGTTCCCATAACAACCAAAATCGTCCCAGCTTACATCATCGGCAATTAACAGAACGATGTTGGGCTTAGGCAAGGATTTCTGGCAGGAGGTGGAAAGAAATAAAGCAGATGGTCCAAAAAGACACAGGGATAAATATTTTTTACAATTCATAAATCATGTTATCAATTATTTATAAACTTATCAACAACCAGTAAATAATGCAGCATTTCTTCACAGTTTTTTGTTCTCTGTTTTTTATCCGTTTGACTGACTTTCATATAAAAAAAATTCGCCAGCATCTCATCATACTTCTCCAGACCCTCCATTCAGTATAGCCATAAACTACAGCCCTGGTCCGTCAAAGGGAACAAACTTTATCTTTTTCAGATTATGCTCATTGATAAATATACACCCTTAAGCGGATAAAACATAAAAATAAAAGGAAAATCACTTATTTCAGAAAACAGTATATTTGAAATATTCTAAACAATATTGATGAGACACATTATCCCAACCCTCCTCTTGTTCGTTTCAACGGCCTTCAGCATATCTCTGCAGAGTCAGAGCATTAAACTTGCAATGCCAACAGAAGTACAGTATAAATGGCACGAGCAGGAACGCATCATGTTCGTATGTCTCGATCCATGTACCTGGCAGGGCAGGGAGTATGACAATCATTCAACACCTTTATCACGTATTAATCCTACTAAGTTAGATACCGACCAATGGTGCCAGGTAGCCCAATCGTGGGGAGCCAGAGAGATCCTTTATGTTGCAAAACATACAGGAGGTTTTTGCTGGTGGCAAACACTGACCTCTGACTACAGCATAAGAAATACTCCTTATAAAAACGGAAAAGGTGATGTATTGAAGGAGCTTTCTGAATCGTGCAAAAAATATGGATTGAACCTTGGAATATATGTTTATCCTGGCGATGATACCTGGGGAGCAGGTATCGGCAGTGGCGGAAAAACAAAAGATCCGGCAAAACAGGAGGCCTATAATGAAGTGTTCAGGCAACAGCTCACAGAAGTTCTTACTCTTTATGGCCACATGACTGAAGTATGGTTTGATGGAAGTTGTGTTATATATATTGACGATATCCTTGAAAAACATGCCTCACAATCTGTCATACTGCAGGGACCAAAAGCCAATCTTCGCTGGCCTGGCACTGAATCCGGAAAATTATTTTACCCTGCATGGAACACTCTTAAAAAAAGCGCATTGGATACCGGGATCTCAACACAGTACGATGATGATCCTGATGGTGATGCGTGGGCCCCGCTCGAGGCTGATGTAACGCTTTATAACCACAACTGGTTCTGGTCGCCGGCTAATGAATTAAAAAGGAGGAGTCTGGATGAACTTATGGATATATACTATAAATCAGCAGGTTACGGAGGCGTCTTATTGCTTAATTCCACACCGGACACCACGGGACTAATCCCAGAAGGAGATGTAAAACGCTACATTGAATTTGGAAAGGAGATCAGCCGCAGATTTGGAAGTCCAATAAGCACTATCCAAACTGCCACCGGTGAAAGTTTCCTCTTTTCTTTTAAAAAACCTGCAGAGGTCAACCATGTAGTTTTGATGGAAGATTACAGAATGGGACACCGAATCAGGGAATATGTAATTGAAGGACTTGTTGACAATGAATGGAAATTGCTGGCAAAAGGAAGCGCAGTTGGCAGAATGAAGATTGATCCTTTTAAAACTATAAATGTATCAAAAGTAAAAGTGACTGTTCCCATGTTTGCCGACGAGCCATTGATCCGTTCAATATCGTTATATAATGTTGAAGATTATCAATTCAGTCCGGACAGCTTTTCAACAAATGAATGGATGCAGTGTGGTGCATGGGACACAAAATACTTTAGCAACGGTAAAACTACTCAATCAATTGATCTCAGCCCTTATATAACAAAGCCGGGGCAATATGAAGTTGTGTTTACTGCTTCAGTTGTAGTCACAGGCATGAAGATAACTAAGGCTGAAATCTATTTTGATAACGATATGCTTACACAGCAGGATTTTGTCAGGCGTAATGGTGATTCAAACACATTCTTTATTAATAGAACAGCACAGGTAGCCGGTGAAAGCAGTACTATGCTAAAAGTTGAAATGACATCTGACAATGCTGTTTTTCAGAATAAAGGTGAAATAATGATCAGAGCCAGAGAGATGCAGACACCAGCTGATAATACTAACAATTAATAACTATAAGATTTATGTCAAAGCTTAAAGTATTTATTCTGATCCTGATGACAGGTCAGTTAAGTTGTACAGGAGACAAACTTGCTGATAAGCAGGTTTTACCCACACGGCCCCAGGTTGAGTGGGCCAATTCTGAGATTGGGGTACTAATTCATTTTGACATGCCCGTTTTTGAGCCTTCGTACAATTTCAGGGCAGATTGGAATTACCATCCTCCCATGTCCATATTTACTCCTGATAGTCTTGATACTGATCAATGGATAAAGGCTTCAAAAGCTGCCGGAGCTACTTATGCTGTGTTGGTTGCCAAACACTGCAGTGGATTCAGCCTCTGGCCAACTGAAGCGCATGATTACAGCGTGAAGAATACTCCCTGGAGAAACGGAAAAGGAGATATTGTGAAGGATTTTGTTGCCTCTTGTAAAAAATATGGTCTTAAGCCTGGAATATATGCAAGTACAACAGCTAATGGCTATCTGAAAGTTGACAATCCTGGAAAAGTTGTTTCCGGAGATCCTGAAGAGCAGAAAAGATATAACAAAATTGTAGAAACACAGCTCACAGAACTCTGGACCAAGTATGGCGAACTATTTGAAATATGGTTTGACGGAGGGGTGCTGCCCGTCGAAAAAGGGGGATTCGATGTACGTGCTTTAGTAGAAAAGTACCAGCCAAATACTGTAGCATTTCAGGGACCTTTTGGCTTTTCAAATAACATCCGGTGGGTAGGCAACGAAGAAGGCCTGGCTCCTTATCCTTGCTGGGCCCGTGCCGACTCAACAACGTCATCGGACGGGGTAATACAAATCAAGGGTTTGAATGGCAACCCTGACGGTAAATTCTGGTGCCCTGGTGAAGCTGATTTTCCGTTAAGACGAAATAATACTTTTCAGGGGGGATGGTTCTGGCATGAAGGCGATGACGATAAATTATTCAGTATTGATGAATTAATGGATAAATACTGTAAAAGTGTTGGCCGTAATGCCAATATGCTGCTCGGTATTGTTATAGATGACAGAGGATTGGTCCCTGAGGCCGATGTAAAAAGGCTAAATGAACTTGGTAATGAAATAAAAAGATCATTTTCCAATCCCGTTGGAGAAACTGCCGGTTCGCAAAATAATTTGGAGATCAGTTTTGATGCTCCGCAGACACTCAACCATGTTGTAATACAGGAAGATATTACCACTGGAGAGAATGTGCGCGAATACAATTTGTATGGAAAATCAGGAGACAACTGGAACCTGATCTCGACGGGTTCAAATATTGGACATAAAAGAATCGAGAAAATCTCTAACCAGGAATATTCTGCAATAAAATTGGAAATAGTTAAATCTGACGGCAAAGTTAATATAAGAAAAATGGCCTGCTTCAGGTAATAAATGGAAGATAATACAACTAAACAGGATTAAAATGAAAAACCTAAAATCAATAATCCGGTCAATACTATTCGCAGTTTTTATAATTACTGCTGCCTGCTCAGAACATAATCAGTTTGGCACGGCAAATCTCGGGATTGATCTTGATAATAAGGGGCGGGTGCAGTCAATTAAGGATAAGAGAACAGGGATTGACTATCTGGAAAAGTCAGAATCATCTTCACTTATGGCTATTCGAAGTAATGGAGTCTATTTTCAACCATCATCGATGGAGATCAGTGAAGATTTAATCCAGCTTTATTACGACGAAGCAGGTATTCGGGCTACAATTAAACCTGAAGAAAAAGACACGTATCTCACATTTGAATTGACACAGATTACTCCGCTGGAGTCTGTAGAACTCGTGCTCTGGGGGCCTTTTAAAACGACTATCAGAGAGACAGTAGGTGAGACCATAGGAGTAGTAAGAAATAGTGAATTTGCATTTGGCATACAGGCCCTTAATGTCAGAACCCTTGGTGGTTATCCTCAAAACGAGGATGACGGTTTCACTGGTTATGATATATTTGCAACAACCAGTCTGGTTGATGTAGCTGACTCCGTTCATATTATTTACAGAGGAAACACAGCTAAGCCGGAGACATACGGCAGCTCATTGAATGCCTATACACGTAATCGCGGGCAAGAGCGTGTTGTCTCAACTATGAGACATGAAAAGTATGTTTCACCTGCGTTTGAGGACGAGGGGATAGTCGGATCAAAAATTGCCTTGTATGGTTGTCGACCGAATGAGGTACTTGATATTGTTGAAGCGATAGAACTCACAGAGGGGCTTCCCCATCCAACTCTCGACGGGGTTTGGGCCAAGCGCTCTGTTCATGCAACTGCGGCATATCTTATTCAGGATTTCAGTAAGGATAACTACAAAAAAGCTATTGAGCTGACAAAAAAAGCCGGGCTTAAATACCTATACCACATTGATCCTTTCAGAACATGGGGGCATTTTGAACTACGGCACAATATGAGCTGGGATGATTTAAAAAGGATTGTAAAGGAAGCAGAAAATGAAGGAATAAAGGTTGGCGCTCATACCTTGTCAAATTTCATTACTACAAATGATGCTTATGTAACACCTGTTCCTGATCCGCGACTGGCTAAAGTAGGCAGCTCTGTGCTTACCGGTGATCTGGATGCAAAAGCTACAAACATTGGTATTGAGGACCCCTCCTGGTTTAACCAGATGAATAATAACAGTCTGCATGCTGTTATGCTTGGAAAGGAATTGGTTCGTTACGAAAAAGTATCGGAGATGGCACCGTGGACTCTGCTTAATTGTGAAAGAGGAGTATTCGGCACAACTGCCTCCTCTCATCAAAAGGGCGCATCAATTTCAAAACTTGCCGATCATGGCTATAAAACTTTCCTGACTGACAACGCATTATCTGCTGAGGTGACAGTACGGCTGGCAGAACTATATAATAAAACCGGACTTAAGCAGATATCGTTCGACGGACTGGAGGGTAATTATTCTACCGGGATGGGATGCTATGGAGAGCTTTTGTTCGTTAAAAACTGGTATGACCGTCTTGACCCTGAGATTAAGAATAACTATATTATGGATGCCAGCGGTCCCGGTCACTATTTCTGGCACATGTTTACACGAATGAACTGGGGTGAGCCATGGTATGCAGGATTCAGGGAGAGCCAGACTGAATACCGCTTACTCAATCAGGACTATTTCCGTCGCAACTATATTCCATGCATGCTTGGATGGTTTAACATGGGAGCTGTGACCAGCATCGAGGATATTGAATGGATGCTGGCACGCAGCGCAGCTTTCGATGCAGGTTATGCGCTAGTCACAAGTGCAGATATAATAAGTCAAAACGGATATGGCGACATGATCCTTGAAAAAATCAGGCAATGGGAAAAAGCCCGGATGAGCGGTGCCTTCAATGAGGAGCAGAAAAAAAGAATGGAGAACATAAAATCTGAATACACTCTTGAAACAGTTGAGGAAGATCAATGGAACCTTATTCCGTTTGAAGTCAGAAGATTCGAACATAAATACCTCCAGGTGCAACCCGGACAGCCAACATTTACCACATTTAACTTCAACAATCCATATAAGGAGCAGTGCCTGGGTTTCATAATCACAATTGTCAGCTCCTCTGCATCAGACATCACAATTGAGATTGATGATTTTAAAAAAATTGAACTTAACGTCGCCATCAAGCCAAAGGAATACCTGAAGTACGAAGGAGGAAACGAGGTTATCCTCTACTCTGAAAACTGGCAAAAAATAAAAAGTATGTCTGTTGACCCTGAAAAATTCAGGATCTCAAATGGAGCTCACTCATTTAAAGTTGATTGCTCCTTCACAGCTACTGATGGCGCTCTTCTTAAACTGGAGATAAAAACAGCCGGGGAACCCGAAGAAGTAAAAGCCAGGTAAAAATTAGCTGCCCGAAACTTTCTGAAAAAAAACTATTTATTAAACATTGCTTCATAATGAGGCATAGGGTCAAATATACCACCACCTGTCTGATAAAATTCATCATTCAGATCATAAACGCCCCTGGTTACATTTGTCCATTGCGCATTGTTACGGGGATGATAACTTTTCATTGTGCCCCAGTTCCGGTAGTTTTGGTGCCCATTACTCTCCACCAGTCCAAGATTTCCAATACCAGGAAACGATTTCAGCCTTGCCGCTACATTTTTGTTCCACTCTATCAACACCGGGTTAACAGTAAGGTCGGCACAGAAGCAGGGAATATCTCTCTCAAAAGCTGCCTGGGCAATCTTCATAGTCATACTCAGTGTTTTGGCAATAGCTTTCAGGGCAACAGCCTTATATCCCATCTGAATACGTACCAGGGTATCCTCCACTGTATGGGCAGTTTCATCTGCGGCCAGGCGCACAGGGATATCACTTACATCAATCTCAAGATCCTCCGCAAATGGCTCTTCAATTATTGCAATCTGTTCGAAAGCTCCAATTTTACGGGCATGGTCAAGAAGTTTGAGAAGAGTCTCTTTCTTTTCATACCTGCCGTTGGCATCGAAATAATAGGGAAGCCTGCCGCTTTTGGTATAACTTGTTTTTACATTACCAATAGCCTGGTGAATAGCTGAAAGCCTTGCTTTGTCTTTCTCAAGCATCTCATCCTGGGTACCGGGCTGACCTATCTTGATCTTCATAAAGAAATACCCCTGGTCAGTAGCTGCTACAATCTCATCAATTGGAACGCCGTAAGCCATTAGTGGGATCCCTGCCACTTTTTCATGTTTATGAGAAAGAGAGGGCTTAAACTCAGGTGGGATCAGATCATCAAAGGTTTTTATCCCATTCTCCTTCGCATAGATCAACCATGCAGCATTATCGAGACCGACAAGTGCATTAAGTGCAAAGGTTTTACGAAGATGCGGATTAGAGGTTATGCTTTTCCCAAATTCATACACCTCGGGATACAACATATCCATCAGCTCCACCGGGTTTGTAAAGCTCTGACCATTAATAATCTGCAGAGCTCTTTCTGTCATGCTATACATCAGAGAATTACCGCCGCTTTCTGTATGATTTGCAAAAACAGAAGCATCGGACCAGAGAACACTCTGCGTGCAGAGTCCTATCGCATGATAGTCTGAATCGCTTTTAAGATAGGCTGCCGATTGCCATATTTCTGACATATATCCACCTTTAAAGCCAAAAGGACGTATAAGAGGTTCCCGCTCAAAATCTGAATTTACCTTTGTAATTCTGATCCGTTTTGGTAGTTCCTTTGGTGATTTAGCAGCAATCAAATCTAACGGACCAGCAATAATTGCAGCTCCGGCAACTGCAGCAGTTGTCAGAAATTCTCTCCTGTTTTGCTTCATAAAATAATCGTATATATCCCTGATAATCAGAAATTAAATCTAAGATATGAGGGTGAGATAATGGCTTTTAAAAATTCTTCCTGTTACTTAATGATAGGGGTAAGAACCATATTCCTGTACTGAACAGTCCCATGATCGCCCTGAAGATAAATAGGTCCGGGTGAAAATACATCGGAGATAATAGCTCCACCGGTTGGTCCGTAAACAGGCTGATTGTCAATAATCTTTATCCCGTTGAGAATTATTGTTGCGTGGCGATCGCAGAGAGTGATATCCATTGTTTGCCATACACCAGCCGGTTTTTCTGCACTCACCATTGGTGTTATCCTGCTATATACTCCTCCCATGTTGTGAGGATCGAGTCCTTTGCCATAAGAATCAACAACCTGTATCTCATACATGCCCCTGAGATAAACACCGCTATTGCTTCCCGCCGGAATATTAACCTCGAGTTTCAGGTTGAAGTCTTCAAAGAGCTGCTCGGTTCTCAGGTTACCATAACTTACATGTGGTGCACCTTCAACCTGCACCGGGTCATTTGACAACACGCCATCTTTTACCGAGAAACCATTTTTCTGGCTTTCATTAATAAGCTTCCAGCCAGCAAGGTCCTTCCCGTTAAAGAGTGTAACAGGAGTTCCAAATTTTACAGCAGAAAGATCAGGAGCAGGAGGAGGAACAGGTAGTTTTGTTCCGGTAAAGGTTGTGGAATCTACTCCCAGCCCATCATTTTTTGGATTCAATTGCAGGCCCTTAATCTTTTCACCATCCTTCACAATTTCCAGCCAGCTTGTTACAATCTGAGTTTTTAGCGGATTTTTATTCTCATCCTGCCTGCGAACAACATTATTTGAGCGTTGTACTGTCAGCATATAATCCTTCGCCAGAAAAATGTTCGACACAGGAACAACACTTCCTCCCCACCACAAAATATCTCCATCAAGGTACGTTCCTTCCTGTCGCACTTCGAGCCAGCCTACTCCTCCGCCCTGGATATCAATTGTCCATTGTCCTAAATATTCGGAGATGTCAGTCTTCACAACAGGCGCTTCTTTTGCCTCATTGGAACAGGATAAAACAGAAATAACAGCAAAGAAAGTAGCCAAAAAGAATAAGGTAGTTTTCATAGGGTTAATTTTTAGATATGTTCGTTTAGGATTAAGTTTTAAATGTAAAGAAAAAATTGAAGTAAATAAAGATCTATATAGAATTGGGCATCATGTAGTTTCTAAGTTATCTCTCCTCCTGCGACTTAAGAACATCCGTTTTATATTTTCTGTTCTCAAGTATCCTGACATAATTCAGAGCTGGTTTAACATTATAGTCCTCCCATGCTTTCTGTGCCCACTTCAGGGCAGAATCGAGATCTCCGTTTATCTCATTAATTATAGCCATATTATAAGTTGCTCTCCCGGCCACCTTCATGCTTGGATTCTTCGTTTCTTTTTTCCAAAGCTCACCTGCCTCATCCCATTTTCCCATCTGTGCTTTCCTCCGGGCGATCTTAAAATTATCGGACCCTTTAACGTAATAGTCGCGGTAAACCCTTAACGTATATGGAATTATTCTTAATGCATAACCATGACCTGCTTTCTTACTTACCTCATTAACAGCATCTTTTCTTCCAGTAAGAGCAGCAGCAGCCAATAGAGGATTGATACCCCTGCCAGTGAAAACAATTACTTCCTGATAATTATATTCATCTAACAAGCTTCGTGTGGCCGGATAGTAGATTCGCCAGCCTGTTTTAACAAGAGTTTCCATGTCTGCCTGGTGTTCAAGACCCGGTATGGTTCCAAAAGGAGTTTTTATTTCAACCTTTCTGTTTGAATAACTAATATGGGTATCGGTGTCAAATTTTTCAAGAGAAAAAAGCGCATCAGTATTTGTCTCGGCACATATCTGATCAACAATTTCCCAGGTGAGGGGAGCCGGGAAGGCAGCTAACCCGGGTGTTCTGAAGTCGATGTCGTTCAATACCTTAACTTCATCGAACCTGTCGTTATTAAGCAATTCATCAGAAAGACCAATAATACTCTCCATTGCTCCGTCTTTATCGAGGTCTGCTCCCTCAAGTGAAAGAGCTTTATCTATTACATCAAAAGTTTTTGATTCGTCAGTGGGCATACTCCTGTCAATCACTCCAACTTTTTTAACAGTTGCTGGTATTGTAACAGGGGCAGGTTCTACAACATTCAGGTAGAGTTGCTGAGTCTTGCAGGAAATAAGCAAAATCAACGGCAGGAAAATTATTATGTTTTTCTTCATTCTGAATTTCATCTGGTGGATAGTGTTTTGTAAAATAAGCATAAATAAACAAATGCCCCGTTGCTTGTATAATTTTTTAACACGATTATTTGCTATTGTATTCTTTTCAGCCGGACATTCCTTATCGCAGCTGTTGTGTTCCATGAGGTAATGCCAAATGGTCTTGACAATTCTACTTCCGGACGAATGGAAAGTCTGCTGTTGCCAATTGTGAAATCAACTACCATTGTATTATCAATCATTGCCACAATCTTTTTTTCTGTAACAGACAGACTAATACTATACCATTGTTTCTTATTAAACTTTATGAGTGTTGTAGTAATGTTTTCAGAGGCATCTTGTCCATCTATACTGCTAAGACCGACAGTAGTACCTCCCCATCCTCCTATTATAAGTGAGCAGGGATCTTTTCCGACAGGGAAAGTCAATCCGCAAAAAAAATCATTCCCGCTAATCCTCATTGCCTCCAGCGTAACTTCATAATTAGCAGAAGGGAAATCTCCCTTCCATGTAATGCCTGTACAACCATCTCCCATCCCAAGAATCACTCTTCCATCGGAAAGGGACACCGGTCCCTGTGGGCCAAAATTTGTTATTTCCCAACCATCAAGAGTCTTGCCGTTAAAGATCAGAGAACTGTCTGTTTTTTCCTCAGAAGCCTTTGCATCTGTTTTTTGCCGTTTCTGTCCGCAGGAACAGCAATTTGCAGATATGATGACAAATACAATAAGTAATGGCCCTGAAAATATTCGTTTTAAAGCATCCATTCAGAAAAATTTACAAATTCAGGTTAAAATAAATAAAAAAATCTATACTTACCTGCAGTCAGGGGCACCTGAATAGGCAAACTTCCTGCTACCAAGATATACACACCCATCGCCACACGCTTCATATTTATATGTTGTTGACTTACCATTTCGGTCAGTTGTTACTATCGTCCCCGAGGCTTTACTTCCTGTGATTCTCCAGGAACCGCTACCCCCGCTCTGAGCTGCTGTTCCCCATGATCCGGAACCTCCGCTATAGCCCGATTCAAAAGAGGAGCTGAATTTCCCGTCAGGACAAAAGGATATTTTCTGCTCAGACCCGCCTGTCTGCCCACCTCCTACTGCTGAGAAGCTGTAATATGACCCGGCGAAATATTTCATCAGATCCGGGTTGCTCTCGAAAGTAGGAGATGCTGCCCCTTCACCCACACCTGCAGATGAAGATTTTACCTCAGCTTGCTTGCTGACCTCATCGGCAACCAGTTTAAGCTGAGCCTGACTCTCCTCCCATGCTTTCTTGTTTTCGCTCCACGATATCAGGGTTTGATCTTTTGTATTAAAGACCATATCATATGGAATATATCCCTTCCACATCTCCTGAAGGTTGTACCTGGCTATCCATTTATCATCGATCACTTGTGAACTTTTTGGTTTGCCAAGGATGTTTTCCACTTCAGTGTAACTCATACCCGGACGTAACTGACTTGTCAGCTGAATCGAATTCAATGCCATTGTCTTTGAACTGCTGCAGTTATAAAACAAATAACTCACTGCAACTAATAACAAATAGAATAAGAAACGATGAGATTTCATGAATAATTATATTTAGTTAATACTTAAAAAGCTATCATCCTGTCGCTGTTTCACTTATATCTAATAAAACTTCAGATATTATGAATCAGGACTTTATCTATCGCAAATAGCCAGCATTATGCCGCATATAATACTTCGTGATTTTCAATGAACGAATATTCTATAAAAATAAGAATTTAGGAGGAATCCTGACTGAAAAATCAATTAATGTTTATCACTTTAAAAAGCTTTCGCAATTAAGATTGCTCCTATTAAACTATTATAATTAATTTAGAGGAGTTAATCAGTACCAAACTGTTTTTTGCATGACAATAGCTTTAATGACTCTTTCTCTGGTTTTATCACTGATAATCATAATCCTGGTAATCAGAATTTCAGGTCTGCTTAAGAATCCTGCTCAGATGGGATTTATAAAGGAGTCTCTGGCGGTTTTCGGTAATAATCTGGATAAAATCAACGGTTCTTTAAAGGATGAGTTTCAACGAAACAGGGAAGAGTCCTCAAAAGTAGCTAAGGATAACCGTGACGAGCTTCAAAAATCACTCGAGTCATTTGACTCAAGGCTTTCGGGGAATATTAAAGATTTTAATGAAACTCAACGCCTGAATTTTGAAAGCTCTGTGAACCGGGCAAAAGAACAGGCTCAGAATATTGAATCGCGGCTGGAAAAAATGCGGGAGACTATTGAGAACAAGCTTAAGGAGATACAGGCCGATAATAGCGTTAAACTGGAGCAGATGAGGGAAACTGTTAATGAAAAATTGCAGGAGACATTAAACACCAGGATAAGCGAATCCTTTAAAATGGTAACTGATCAGCTGGAACAGGTCTACAAGGGGCTTGGGGATATGCAGAAACTGGCAGTCGGGGTCGGTGATCTTAAGAGAGTTCTTTCAAATGTCAAGACAAGAGGAATTATGGGAGAGATCCAGCTGGGCAGTATCCTTGAACAATATTTATCTCCTGAGCAGTATGTTAAAAATGTTATTGTTAAACCTGGTTCAAAAGAGAGTGTTGAATTTGCAATTAAACTTCCTGGTAATGAGAATCCTGACGAACCTGTTTTTCTTGCAATCGACAGTAAATTTCCTATTGAGGATTATCAGAGGCTTATTGAGATCTATGAAAATATTGCTGAACACACAAAAGAGGAGATCATCAGAGTTGAAAAAGCATTTGATACCAGCGTAATTAAATCAGCCAAAACAATTCATCAAAAATATATTTCTCCTCCTGTCACTACCAATTTTGCAATAATGTTCGTACCTACAGAAGGTCTTTATGCTCAAATACTTACACGCACTGGACTATTTGAAATGGTACAGCGCGATTTTAATGTTACAGTAGTAGGTCCATCAAACCTTGTTGCCTTCCTGAGTAGCCTTCAGATGGGCTTTAGAACCCTGGCAGTTCAGAAAAGATCAAATGAGGTATGGCAGATACTCGGTGCAGTTAAGACTGAATTTGAAGGTTTTGAAAAAGTTCTGGAAAAAGCCCAGAACCAGATTATTTCAGCAAGTGGAAATATTGAGAAACTTGTCGGAACCCGTTCGAGGGCAATAAAACGGAAATTACGGAACGTGCAGGAGTTGCCTGTGTCAGAAGCAGCAAGAATACTTGAATCGAATGAGACCGATTTTGATATAAAAGAGACGGAAGAGGATAGCCCTGATATCGACGGGAACTCTGTTAATTAAATAACAATGCAGGAATTCCATGAAATTGATACAGCAAAAGCCGGGCCCCTTCGGGGTTCATCAAACCATTAAAATCAAAATTATATTATGATGAAAAAAAACACATTTTTAGCTTTATCCGTAATAGTAATATCACTGTTATGGTCATGTACTTCAAAACAGGAAAAGATGGAGAACAGAATGAGGAAGTTTATCACAGATTTTGAGAATAAAGCCATTCCTCTTTATCGTGAAGATGCACTTGCGTCGTGGAACGCAAACATAAGCGGAACTGACGCCGACTGGACCAAAAGTGAAAAAGCTTCACTGGAATATGTAAAAGTGTTTACTGACAAATCTGCATTTGATGAACTTAAGCTTATTAAGGAATCTGCATTAATCAAAGATCCGCTTCTCACACGCCAGGCGGAGATACTTTATAATAGTTACCTTGAAAAGCAGGTAGACACTTCGCTGATTAATGCCAGGATCAGAATGGAGACTGACCTGAGCAAAAAATACTCCAACTTTAGAGTAGTCATCAACAACAAAGAACTAAGTGACAATGAGATAGAGAACATTCTCAGAAACTCAACCAAATCAATTGAACTTCAGACAGCATGGGAAGAATCAAAAAAGATAGGTCCGTTTGTGGCAGCAGATGTAATCAGACTGGTTAAGCACCGGAACGAAATAGCGAGGAAAGCAGGGTTCAGCAACTATCACGAGATGAGTCTGAAACTTTCAGGACAGGACCCTTTGGAAGTAACGGAAATTTTTGATGAGCTTGACAGTCTGACACGGGACAACTATTCCACGCTGAAGGGAGAAATTGACTCATACTATTCAAAACGTTATAAGATAGCTGTAAAGGACTTACGACCATGGCATTACCAGAACAGGTATTTCCAGGAGGCTCCTGAGATCTATCCTGTCAGCTTTGATAAATACTATAAGAATCAGGACCCTGTAAAGCTTGCTGCAACTTATTACGATGGTATTGGTCTCAATGTTGACGCTATACTTGCCAAAAGCGACCTGTATGAAAAACCCGGGAAAAACCAGCATGCCTTCTGCACCGACATTGACAGATCCGGTGATGTTCGTACCCTTGACAATATCCGTCCCGATTCATACTGGATGAATACCATACTACATGAACTTGGCCATGGTGTTTATTCCTTTTATAACGACAGGGATCTTCCATTTGTGCTCAGAGATGCCGCCCATACATTTACTACTGAAGCTATAGCAAATATGTTTGGAAGACTCGCTACCGATCCTCACTGGATGGTTGATATGGGTGTTATTGATAAGGAGGAGAGTGAAAAAATTGCTGATGACAGCAGGAAGGCTCTCAGGCTTCAGATGCTTGTTTTCAGCCGCTGGGCCCAGGTAATGTACCGGTTTGAAAAAGCAATGTACGAAGATCCGGACCAGGACCTTAACCAGCTATGGTGGAACATGGTTGAAAAATACCAGATGCTCTCCAGGCCTGAAGGCCGTGATATGCCTGACTGGGCAACAAAAATTCATGTGGCGTTATATCCATGCTATTATCATAACTACCTTCTCGGTGAGCTTCTTGCTTCGCAACTCTATTCATATTTAACAGAAAATATTACAGACAGCCGGTCGTTCGTGGGAGATAAAAAAGCAGGTGATTACCTCAGGGAAAAAGTATTTATACCAGGCGCTAAATATTACTGGAACGATATGATAGAAAAAGCTACGGGTGAAAAACTTACAGCAAAATATTATGCTAAACAATTTGTACAGTAGAAACTTATAAGGTATTTGAAGCTTGTTGACAATCAAAAAAACGCATATCATATAAACAGTATTTAAATAATTTTGCAATGAAAAGTATTCACTCGCGCAGGATTTTTATTCAAAAAAGTTTCGCAGCCGGCATTGGTCTTGCTGCTTTGCATCACCTGCAGGCATGTTCCGAGCCTGCTAAATCAGGTATGAAGTTTGGGCTGGTAACTTACCTGTGGGCTCAGGACTGGGACCTTCCAACAATAATTACCAATTGTGAAGCTGCAGGTTACAAAGGTGTTGAACTTCGCACACAACATGCTCATGGTGTTGAGATTATGCTTAGTGCTGCCCAGCGTGCAGATGTAAAAAAACGCTTTGCCGACAGCCCCATTGTATGTGTAGGTTACGGGTCAAATTACGAATATCACAATGCTGATCCTGCTGTTGTTCGCGAAAACATAGAAAAAACAAAAGAGTATATCAGGCTTTGCAGCGACATTGGAGCTACAGGGATCAAGGTAAAACCAAATTTTTTGCCACCCGAGGTTCCCAAAGAAAAGACAATATCACAAATAGCGGCTTCCCTGAATGAGGTTGGAAAGTATGCACAGGATTTTGGGCAGCTTGTCAGAGTGGAAGTACACGGTCGCATTACCCAGGAGATTCCAAATATGAAGGCTATTTTTGACCAGGTTACAGAATCCAATGTAAAGATGTGCTGGAACAGCAATGATACCGATTTGCTTCCACCCGGGCTTGAAGCTAACTTCAATTCTGTTAAGAAGTGGTTTGGTGATACCGTTCATGTAAGGGAACTAAATATTGAAACGTATCCCTTCCAGCAACTTATCAACATGTTTACAGATATTGACTATAATGGTTGGATCCTGCTCGAAGCCAGCTCCAAACCAGATGATAAATTAGCTTCTATGAAAGAGCAGCTTGCGATATTTAACAGGATGGTTGAAGAATCGAAGAAGAGGTGAGGCGCATTGCGAAAAGAGTAAAATGAACCATAGATAATTTTAAATTTAATCTCTCAAACCATGTTTAAAAAAATACTTATCCCTTCGCTCATGTTTCTGACGTTAGCAGTCAGTGCACAGAGCAAATACGCTCCAACAGCTGAGAATCTTAAATCGCGTGAATGGTTTCAGGATGCCCGTTTTGGATTATTCATTCACTGGGGTGTGTACAGCGTTCTCGGTGACGGAGAATGGGTTATGAACCAACAGAGCATTGACAAGAAGACTTACGAGAAGTTACCCGGGTTTTTTAATCCTGTAAATTACGATCCTAAGGAATGGGTCGCCCTGGCAAAAGCAGCTGGAATGAAATATATCACCATCACCAGTAAACATCACGACGGGTTTGCTATGTTCGACTCAAAGCTCACCGACTGGGATATTGTTGACCGTACCCCGTATAAAAAAGATGTTCTTAAAATGCTGGCAGAGGAGTGCAGGAAAGAGGGCATTAAACTCTTCTTCTATCATTCGCACCTTGACTGGTACCAGGAAAACTATTTTCCTCTTGGAAGGACCGGACATACATCAGGTCGTCCTGCTGCAGGTGACTGGTATAAATATCTTGATTTCATGGATGGACAACTCGCAGAACTTCTTACCAACTATGGTGAAGTAGGCGGCATATGGTTTGATGGGTTTTGGGATAAGAAGGATGCTGACTGGCGTCTTGAAAAAACTTATGAGCTTATCCACGGCATTCAGCCTGCAGCGCTGATCTCAAACAACCACCACCAGGCAATAATTCCTGGAGAGGACTTCCAGGCTTTCGAAAAAGACCTGCCGGGGCACAATACAACCGGTTTCAGCGGCGAATCAGAGATAGGTGAACTGCCACTGGAGACATGCGAAACAATGAATAACTCCTGGGGATTTAACCTTCAGGATAAAAAATACAAGTCGACTAAAGATCTTGTTCAGTATCTTGTCAAGGCAGCCGGCTACAACTCTAACTTCCTGCTCAATGTAGGGCCAATGCCTGATGGCCGTATACAACCTGAGTTCGAAGCCACCCTCAGAGAAATGGGTAAATGGCTTGAAAAGAATGGCGAAACAATCTATGGCACCAGAGGCGGGCCCGTTGCCCCTAAGAGCTGGGGAGTAACAACCTTCAAGGGCAACAAGGTATATGTTCACATTCTTAAAGCTGATGACAATAACCTTCTGATTCCGGATTTCGGAAAAAAGGTTAAAAACGTAACTCTCTATGCTACAAACACAAAGATAAAATTCAAACAGGATGCCTTTGGAATAACAGTCTCTATTCCTGCTGAACTAAAAGATGAAACAGATACAATACTTGTTATAGAAATCTAAAAAACAGAATCAGCATTATCCAAAATTCACCCCTGGAAGGGAGGATAGTATTGAAATACAGGGATTAGAAAAAGTTTCCCGCCGCCGGGGCGGGACAGGCTCTCCAGAGTTGGAAAGTGTGGTGGTCATCTACCCCTGGCTGCGCCCTAATCTTAAAGTTAAACACTGGGGATAATGATAAACTGCATAGAAAAGTTTCCCCTCCTTTTGAAGGAGGGGTGGTCGGGAGATTGATTATCACATATTTACCGTATTATATTTCCCGACCGGGGTGGTTGATTCATTGATTTCTTCTAACATTTATTGGTATAAAATACAAAAACATCTTTAACAGATAAAGTCTTAAATTATTTAGATCATCACTTAAGAACAAGTCCTCTTCAGATGAGGAAATCAACCACCCCGGCCGGTATCAGCATTTGTATCATAATTAAAAAGTGTTCCGGCCACCCCTCCTTCAAAAGGAGGGGAGAGCTTTTTTACCGTGTTATGTCCTAATATTAATATAGTTATACCTTTAATAATCAACTACAATAGATCTTTTTCAGAATCCTTAGCTTGACGGCCCCCGCGGGGGAAAAATATTATGAACGAAATGAACTTTGATATTCCAATAGGTTTGTCTTTATTGATCCTCTCTGTAAAATATTCTTCAGACTCCTTAAGTTGACGGTCAGTAAGTGTAATATCTTTTTTAATTACAACGGACGACACAGAGCAGCCTCTTCGTTTATCCTTTAAATAAATACTGTTTATTTCAAATAGACCTCCAGTACTGGTATTTCTGTTGGTGGTTTCTGCACGGGAAGCTGAAGATTTAAGTCATTTTTGGTCTCATTACTACCGGTAGTGAACTTAATTTCTGAAGCATCGTGCAGAAACTGCACATATTTCACCTTGTCGGCCATATTAGCGAGGTTAAGCCTCCCCATCGGATAAACAAGCAGGTGAATATATAATCTTTTTGTAACAGGGTTATAGGTTAAAAGAGTATTATCAGGAGCTGTGAATTCTGCAGGCGCTTCGGTGCAACCATATACCGAGCGGCTATTGAATTTCATCCATTCTCCCATTGATTTTAGTCTGTCCTGTGCCCTGATATCAAATACACCTCTTGCAGTTGGACCAACATTCAACAGCAGGTTACCCCCTTTGCTAACCGATTCAATAAGAAGTTCCAAAAGCTGTGCCGTACTCTTCCATGTGTACTCGTCGCGGTAATACCCCCACGAACCGGAGAATGTCTGGCATGTTTCCCACGGAACTCTTTTGCCATTAATCTCTGGCCATTTAGCCACCTTAACCTGTTCAGGAGAGATAAAGTCCCATCCTCCTTCAACATCTTTAAGATCGAGACGATCGTCAACAATTATGCCAGGCTGAAGTGAACGGGTCAGCTTAAGCAGGTTTTCTGAATCCCAGTCATCATGGCCCTTTCCATTCTTTCCGGGGAACGAAAAGTCGAACCATATTATACTTATCTCACCGTAATTTGTTAGTAGTTCTTTAACCTGGTTCTTTATATATTCCTGGTACTTCTTCATATCCTTGCCTTTGTTAAGACGGTCATATTCAGCATCAGCATCCTGACGCTGAGGATGAACCCTGTCTATCGTATAGTCAGGATGATGCCAGTCGATAAGCGAATAATAGAATCCCACCTTTAACCCTTCAGCCCTGAATGCTTCAACATATTCCTTAATAAGGTCTTTTCCATAAGGCGTGTTAGTCGATTTATAATCGGTAAACTTTGAATCAAAAAGACAAAACCCTTCATGATGCTTTGCAGTCAGCACTACATATTTCATGCCTGCCTCCCTTGCCTTTTTCGCCCATTCTTTCGGATCGTATAAATCGGGATTGAACATCTCAAAGTACTTCTGATACTCTTCATTGGTAAGGCGTTCATAATTCTTCACCCATTCGTGCCTGGCAGGAAGTGCGTAAAGTCCCCAATGTATAAACATCCCGAACCTTGCATCTGTCCACCATTTCATTCTTTCTGTTTTCTGAGCTTCAGTTTCTTTTGGAAGCTGCGCCAGCGAGTACTGTGAAACAATTAACAATAAGGCTGTTAAGGATACAATCAGTAGATTTCTAGTTTTCATATCAGACTATTTAAAATTATTAACAACTATTCAGCTTCTTGCAAGTAAATATATAAAAATATTCTCAGTGTGTGCATCTAACCTGCCGTGCGACTATTTGCAAAACAGACAGGAGCAGATACGACGACTTACAGGGGTAATGATCAAAAAAGTCTTTCTGTAATGATCTCAATAAAATGATCAGAACTGAGTTTTACAGGATTATTTTTGTTTCCGGTAACAGCGCATATTGGCTCAATATCTTTGTTTCTGACTCCAAACTGCAACAGACCCGGCATTTTGAACTCACTGGTTATAGCATGTAAATAGTTTACAAATCCATCTATATAAAAGTCATCGCTTCGTCCTTTCTCCCCCAGAAACAGTTTTCCAAGAACGGCATACTTTGCAAGAGAGCCTGTATCATCAGAGCTCTTTCGCAATTCCCTTACGTTAACCTCATTAGTCTTAGCCATTAGCGATCCGCAAATAATGCCATGAGGAATATCAAACATCCCTCCCAATGATGAGGCGAAACCGTGTATTGCTCCCAATCCGGCATTTGCAAGGCAGATCCCTGATGTGAGAGCAGCAAATGACATACCAGAGCGGGCCTGAACATCGTCTCCATTTGTGAAGCACCGGGTCAACGATTCCCTGACAGCCTTAAGTCCCTCCAGGGCAAGTGCATCAGTATATCTGCCGGCCTTATCAGATAAATATGCTTCAATAAGCTGAGTAAAACAATCCAATCCGCTGGCCAAAGTTATTTCCCGGGGGCAATTCATTGTAAGCAGGGGATCAACAAGAGCAATATCAGGGACAAAATTATCGTGCCTGAGTGAACTCTTGAATCCACCCTTCCCAATTTGCGATATGACAGCATTTTTTGTGGCTTCGCTTCCTGTGCCGGATGTAGTCGGAACTGCAATAAATGGAAGCTTTGTTCCGGGATGTTCTTTTTTTCCTACTCCCTCAAGAAATTCCACCACAGACTCAGTCCTGTGCATCATGGCAGAAATAGCCTTCCCGGCATCAATCACACTGCCACCACCAATTGCAATGACCAGGTTAACATTTTCAGATCTGAACTTTCTTACGGTGTCATCAACCATTGCAGGATCAGGCTCACCAGGTATTGTGACCAGATGAAACTTAAGATTTTCTTTTTCAAATAAATGAAACAACCTTTCTGCATAAGGAGAATTGATAAATGAGCTTCTTCCTGTAACAAGGATTACCCGATTACCGTAGCTCTTTGCAAGTGAGGCCAGCTCATCAGCTATCCCTGTCCTGAAATAAATTTTCGGCAGCCTGGCAAACTGAAAAGATTTTACCATTTTTCTCTGTCAGGTGAAATAATATTATATTTTATGCCATACCGGGGTTCTGCCATGAAATCCTTTACCGTGTCGCGCCATTTCTGGTAATGAGAGGTATTTTTATGATCTGCTGCCGCCTCTTCAGATTCATATGCTTCATAGAGCATGAATCTGCCAGGGTCATCAGCTTGCCTGATAAAGTCAAACCTGAGGTTCCCTGGTTCTTTAACAGACTCATTATGGTTTGCTACTGTTGCATTAATAAATTCATCAGCCACCTCGGGCTTAACGTTCACGTAAACACAGGTTACTATCATGACCAAAAATATAATGATCTAAACACTATACAACTAATATTCTGTGCATTACAGCACCTTCCTGTACCATGGAAGCCTTTCTGCAGGGGCGTCTATAAGTAGTGTAACCGGCCCTGCAACAATGCTGCCATCATCACCCTTCCATTTACCCTCAGGAAAAACAACATTCCGTGATTGTTGCCCTTTAAAGACAACTGGGGCAACCATAATTTCGCTTCCAAGGAAGAACTGGTCCCTGATTTTTTCATATCCTTTCCCCGGATACACATATTCGAAATTTCTGACCATAGGCTCTCCGGAAGAGGCACACTCTTTTGCAAGCTTAAAAATCTCGCTGCCCATTTTATGATGAAGGTTAGCCATATTCCGGCAGATCTCCAGATTTTCCTTTGAAAGAACTCTCCATGGGGCAACTGAGAACTGCATCATTGGCATGAGGGCGCTCACCTGTGCTGATCTTACAATAAGTTCTTCGTCGAGCACGGAGGTATCCTGAAAAGATGTCCATTCGCCGCCTCCGATTAGATCGGGACAACCAAACTGATGACCTATAAGTCCAAGATTAATCATATCAGGTATCAAGACCCGAACGTCATCCCATGTGTGGCTTTTATCCCTCAACCGTTGCACAAGAGGCTTTCCGGCCATTTTCCAGCATGCACGCAATTCATTAAGCCGGTATTCCAATCCCAGTCTGGCATAGGCTTCACAATGATCATTCGGACTAAAATCCCCAAATGAATAGGTACCCACATAACTCTCGGGATCGCCTGCATCGAGTTTAAATCCATCAACACCATATTCCTCAACCAGATTGTCGAGTTGCTCCCTGAACCACTTTTCACCATCAGGATTTGAGAGGTCAACCAGGGCACTTACACCGTTCCACCACTCTATACTGGCGGGTTTAGTCTTCTCCTTATTCTCAAAAACCAGTAATCGCCGCTCAGCAAGTTTCCGGTAGACAGGTGAATCTGAACTCACAAAAGGCACAACCCACAGCATAACCTTAAAACCCATTTTATGAAGCTTGTCTACCATTCCTTTTGGATCTGAGAATTTTTCACAATCAAATTTCCAGGTTCCATAACGATCCTGCCAGTTATCGTCAATCATAATAACACCCGACGGAAATCCATTCTTATGAATATCTTCAGCATATTTCAATACATCATTCTCATTCTGATCATATTGCAACTCTATCCATGTATTGTATTGCGGACTTGTAAAAAGCAGGGAATCAGGTGTTTTACCGGAAGGAGGAAAAAACATACTACTGGCCTGCATGAAGGCATCTCTCAGGGTCCCTCCTCCGTTTCCAAATATGACCTCCCCTCCAATTGCCTCAACGACAATTTTCCCATCGGCAATTTCAATATTCAGAGGTTGATCGCTCCAGATGAACCTGCCATTATCCGACAGGAAAAATGGAGAAGCCTGGTTTGCCTTGCAATTGCCGTACTGATTGTATATAAAATTTTGATTATTCAGTGGTGAATGGCGTCCATCTAATACGGCTCCACCCCACCAATCCTCTCCTTCCGCAATCAGGAGTTCTTCTTTGTTTTCAATAATCTTATTAGGCCCGCAACCGGCAATCAAAACAAACAATAATACTGAGACAAGGAAGAAGAACTTAATCAAATACTTCATGATTGCTTTTTAAGTAAACATTTATCAGCATTTCTTTTAAATAAGATCAGATCCCTCAAAAGAAATTTCTATTTGTAAATATACTCCATCAACAGCCTAAAATCCAAATCTTTTAAGATCAGATATTTTAATAAGTTTTTCACAAGAATCCATACGCTAATCATTTTTATACCCTACATTTGTTATGAAGACCCGGAATTCATGCATAAGAGAATTTCTCCAGGCAAACATGACATTCTTGAAGCTGATAATTAAGTTTTATACTATTTAAAAACAAAAAAATGAGAGTTATACTTATACTGGCATCATTATTAATCTCAGGCAGTTGTGTTTATGCACAGAACGACGATTGTAAAGTGCTTATTCCTGAGATTTCCGGATCATATTCAGGAGGATGTAAGAATGGATTGGCACATGGTAAAGGAGTTGCCAGGGGTGTTGACCAATATGAAGGGCAATTTTACAAAGGAGTTCCAAACGGAAAAGGAAGTTATAAATGGGCCGACGGTACCGTATATGAAGGACAATGGGAAAGTGGTAAAAGAGATGGGGCCGGAAAAATGATCTATCCCGATTCAGTGATTACAGGGTATTGGAAAGAAGGTAAATACGTTGGCAAAAAGTTTACGCCACCCTATTCAATAGAACGAAGCCTGAGTGTTTCGCGATCGACTATTACCAAATCGATAGGTTCGCTCGACGGAGTCAGGATTAAAATCCTCCAGGGAGGCTCCGATAATACAAATATTCAGGAATTATCAATTGTATACAGCAGTGGAGACGAATACCGTATGGGCAACATTTACGGTATCCAGAACACAGTATTTCCTCTCGATGTGAAGATCAGATATACAACATGGAACCAGCTTCACACTGCCCGTTATAACGTGGTATTTGAATTTAAAATAAACGATCCAGGAGTTTGGGAGGTGACAATTACAAATTAAAAACCACGATCTTGTTATTGCCTAAAAAATTAAGCACACTAAGATTCTCCTGAACAGGTTCAAACAATCACAATCCTTCAATTGTTAATTGTTGTAATGAAACCAACAGTTACAATACTATTCCTGCTTATTAGCGCAACTCTCATGTCGCAGCAGATTAAACTATCACAACCGGTAAGATTCCTGGCTCTTGGTGATTCTTATTCTGCCGGAACAAATATTGAAACCTCACAGAGCTGGCCGAACCAGTTATACGACCGTCTTGCAGAAGCCGGTTATAAGAGGGAGAAGATAGAAATAATTGCGCGGGCCGGATGGAGAACAGATAATCTGGCCAAAGCCATTAAAGAGGAAAAAATCTCCTCAGATTTTAACCTGGTCTCACTCATGATAGGTGTAAATGACCAATACCAGGGCATAGCGATTGATATTTATGAAGTGGCATTTGAAAACCTGTTAAAAACTGCTATAAATCTGGCAGGAGGTAATACAAACAGTGTTTTTGTTCTTTCCATTCCCGACTATGAGTTTACTCCTTTTGGTCAGGGATTCGTTGGCGCAAGTGAAGAAATTGACAGGTTTAATGATCTAAACAGAGAAGTAACCCAGAAATATGGCATCTCATATTTTGATATCACCCCTCTTTCGCGCCTTGGGCTCGAAAACCCCGGGCTTCTTTCAAACGACGGGTTGCATCCTACAGGAGAGATGTACAAGCTCTGGACTGACATAATCATCGACCATATCAGAAGGAATAATCCTCAGGAGAACAGTACAACTGAGAACAAATTTGTAGATGAGATAAGCATCTTTCCGAATCCGGCTTCTGATACTGTTTCAATTAAATTCTTTTCGGAAGATGTTTCAGGTAAAGCATCTGTTTCAATATATTCTCTCTCAGGAGAGTTAAAACACAGGATAAATGATATCTCTTTTAATGGCTCCGATACTATTTTGATTGAACTTCCAACTCTCGCTGAAGGATTTTACCTGTTTGAAATAATTACAGATTCAGACAGAACAGTTAAAAAAATATTTATA
>JFJP01037352.1_pt1 | contig 31336 bp, 35 predicted proteins | sample 431651 | NCBI WGS metagenome assembly JFJP01 (sample SAMN02602958, study PRJNA72255) | Microbial mat metagenome, whole genome shotgun sequencing project. | biome: fresh water; feature: sink hole; material: water; isolation source: purple microbial (photo- and chemosynthetic) mats found in... | reverse complement strand
TGTGGAGGTGTGAGCATGGCGGAAGAAAACAAGGTTGGCGGCGCGGATGCGCTGGATGTTCGAAGCGATGCGCTGGGACCCCTTTTCACAGACTGGGAGGAACCGCGGCTGCACCGCGCCCGTGCCGAGGTCAGTGATATGGTCACCGCGCTGGAGGGGTTGAAAAATAGCAGGGCGTTTTTTGCGTGATGGCGTATAGTGTGGTTATTGACGGGTATAATGGTACAAAACAAGGCAGTAGGAAATCGGAAGGAAAAGTTATGACAAAGGCAGTAACAGGGGTACATCAACAATTGGGGTCACTTAAAGTCGGGGATAATTTCTCTGGCGTGTATTACCTCGAAACATCCCATGTACGCAAAACGGTCAACGGGAAAGACTTCACGGATCTGGCGTTGCGGGACAAGTCGGGAAAGCGGATGGCTAAGTTCTGGGGCGTCGTGCCTGGGCTCAAGAACGGGGGCTACGTGTTCGTGGCGGGCAAGGTGGATGAATACATGGGAGCCCCGTCCTTTGTGCTGGCAAACGCGGAGAATGCGGACGAGCCTGCGGACAAGGCTGATTACCAGCCCGTGTATGCGGACATTGATTCGCTGGCGGATCGTCTGGACGTGCTGCGGGTCAATCTGAAAGATGCCTGCAAGGTGGCGAAGATGGAGATCGTGGGGGAGGTTGTCGAGTCGGTCTATGCGAATGGGGCGTTCTTCAACAAGCTGATGTCGGTCCCTGGTAGCATTGCCCCGCACTACGGCTGTGCTGGCGGTCTACTTGCCAATATCGTTCGCTCCTGCGAGGTGTCTATCAAGCTGGCCGAGACGTACAAGCTGGATCCTACCGAGGCGGTGCTGGTTCAGGGCGGTGCGATGCTGGCGATCATCGGCGGGGTTGATGCCTACGGGTTTCAGGACTGCATTCCCGTGGTGACGACCAACGGGACGTTGCTTGGCGTGTCTGGGCTTACGATGATCCGTGTTGCGACGGCTGCCAAGCGGGTTGCTGCGGAGCGGGCGAAGACGGTCAAGGATCCTGCTGACGGCCCCGCAATCGCCCGCCTATTGCACATCGTTTCGTCTGCGCTTGCGACGGAGACGGAGCGGGTTCAGCCGATGACCAAGGAGGCGATGGTTGTTTTCAACGCGCTTCGTATGGATCGGGAGCTTGTTTCAGCGATTGACGTGATCGCGAATGACCAGAATCCCGAGCAGGAGTTCACGGCGTATGACCCGACGACCCAGCGTCGTTATTTCCGGGGGTAAGCGATGGCCACGAACTTACACGGTCTTGTGTTTTGTTGGAGATTAGAGATTAAAACAAATTGAAAAGTAATTGACAGCAGTCTTTAATAAGCGTATATTATTCTTATGAATAAGAATGCACAGGCTTTAGGTAGACTCGGCAAGGGAATACCCAAGAGTTACACACTCGAAGAAAGAGACCGTAGGCGGGTAAGGATTGCGGAGGCAAGAGCAAAGAAAGCGATAAACCATGAAGATAGTGCGGTCAAGTAGCTGTAGTACTAGGTTTGCTACTCAAAATAGATGTCTATAGATATTCCTATTCGTTATCACAAACAGTTCAACAAACTGGCTAAGAAGGGCACTAGGCTTAATAGCTATGTTATATCAAAGGATTCCGTTATATTTGCTCTTGAGATTGAAACAGGTCCGAAGAAAGCGGTCAAGAAGATGATGGGCGTAGACACAGGAATGACCGCTTTGGCGGCTTTGTCTACAGGGGAACTGCTTGGCACAAACATCAAGGAGCACATAGCAAGAGCAAAACGTTGCTCCTACGGATCTAAGGGGCATAAGAGGGCTTCTCGGGCATTAAAACAGGTAATGGATGAAGTCGCCAAGCAGATTGTGAATAAAACAGATTTAGTGGTAGTAGAGAACCTGAAATGGATTTCTATTAACACAAAACTCAAAGGACGCTTGAGTGAAAATATGCGTTCTTCTATCGGCAAATGGAATCAGCGATACTGGATAGGCAGACTTGAGCAAAACTGTGAGGCTAACCGTGTTGGCTTTCGCAGGGTCTCGCCTTATAACACTAGTATAACTTGTTCTACATGTGGCAATGTTGATAGGGTAAGTCGGCGGAGTCAAGCAGTGTTTGAGTGCTCGGTATGTGCCCATACTGAAAATGCGGATGTAAATGCCGCCAAAAACATTCTTAGTCGATTTGCTACAGGAAAGTACGGTGCCTGTTGCAAACCAGAAAATCAGGATAATCTAAGCACATGCAAGATTGTTCAAATTTGAAGGAGCGGTAAGCGATGATCGGTGGCAACGGTGGGTTGCCCGACTCGGTCAAGTACAATGACCTGTCGTGGCTTATGCCTGCGGTAAATGTCGAATCCGTCCTAGAGCGGCTGGGGTCTGTAATAGACTCCAGTTCGCCCGACGAGGTTCGTGCGTCCTGTCCCGACCATCATCTATTCACGGGAAAGAAGCCGTCGGGGACGGACTGGAGCGTGAACAAGCATACGGGCAGGACGTTCTGCTTTACCGAGGGGCGTGGTTCAAATCTGCTGTGGACGGTTGTTCGTATCCTGAAGACGAAGCCCGAGGAGGCTGTGAAGTTTCTTACGGGCGGTCAGGGGTTGTCGGGGGAGGAGGACATTGCGATTGCGATTGTCAAGAATCGCCTTACGCAGATGCGGTCTCGCGGCAAGTCCGAGGAGGTGCAACAGCCCGAGTGGGTTGCGGAGGTTCTGGAGGAGATCGAGAACCGATCTGGGACGCAAGCCTTGTATGACTACTTCATGTCACCCCCTGCCAAGTCGCCCACAAATATAAGACCCGCGACGGTTGATCGGTACAAGGTCTTGCATCGTCGTTGGGGTAGGTACTATGAACGGGCGATTGTCCCGTTCTTTATGTCTGGTTCTCTGGTGGGGTTTGTCGCCATAGACCTGTACGGGAAAGCCGCGTGGGTTCGCAACAACCCGACAAAGACAGAGGAAAAGTATTGCAAGACGCTTTATCCCGCTGGGTTCAAGTCGGGGGAGTGCCTGTTCGGGTTTGACGATTGCAGGCGTAATGCCCCGTTCCTGATTGTGGCCGAGGGGGCGAGGGAGGTGATGAAGCTGTGGCAGGAGGGGTTCACGGATTCCGTTGCCATTCTGGGGGCGCACCTTAGTGATAAGCAGATGGAGCTTATGGCGAGTCTGGTCCCGAGTCGGGTCGCGTTGATGTTCGACGGGGATAGCGCGGGGCGGAATGCGACGGACAAGATCGCGAAGAAGTTGGAACGGCTGTTTGATGTGGTAAAGTGCGAGGTGCCAGAGGGGAGTGATCCGAAGAACCTTGATTGTGACGGAATGAAAAAAGTTTTAATTTCTAGTGGAATAAGCATATCGGAATGTGATAGTGTGTTGAGCAGTCGTTAAGACTGTTAAAGGCAAACATAAGGCGGAAGGAGAAACATGCAAGTTGTGGAGCGGCGTGCTGTTGATGTTCAGGGGTTGGCGGAGATTCTTTCAAGGCAACCCGCGGTAAATGAGGATTCTCTGGGCGACAGGCTTGCAGAGAACATCGAGGATCTGGTTCACAAGATTGTCAACAGTCACATGACGTCTTATCGTGCGTTGGCTGTTTCCGGGGAGCACGATGAGCTGGTGAATGAATGCCTTGAACGGGTGTTCGACAAGATCAACAGCTACAGCTCTGACCAGAGTCGGTTCTCGACGTGGGTCACGACGGTGTGTTCAAACTTTCTCAAATCCAAATGTCGGTATGCCTTGCGCAAATGCCGCACCTGTCTTGCAGAAAAGGTTGAAATTGACGACAGCCTTCCCCTCATGGAAGTTAATTTGAGTGATGCAACGGAGTTGGCGTTCGACATCCAGTCCGTGCTTGTCACCCTGTCAAAGGCAAAGCCCGATGGCAAACCGCTCCTCAAGGCGATGTTCGGGAACTACGAGGAGTCGGGATGGAGGGCTGGGGAGTTCGTGGATCCACGGGAGGTTGCTTCTTCTGCTGGGTTCAACAAGGCTGAGGCGGAGAGGTTCTACGAGGGGATCATCCGTCCGTTTTTCAAAAAGATGTTAGGTTAATCACTTAGGGGGTACTATGAGCGGGGTTGTGGTGGGGGGGGTTGGAAGCAAGATTCCTGCGGGGTCTTGCCTTGGATGGATAGATGAGTCAAATGAAGCCTGTGTCAAATGTCTTATTTCTGAAAAGTGTAGGAAAGCGGCTTCAGCCCGTATGGCTAAGCAGACGATAGGTACGCAGTCAAAGGTCATGCAGACGTTGGTCAACCTGATAGACGGCGTTCCAAAGACCTCGGGGACATCCCGGTGTGTTGTCTTTGCCAAACAGGGCAAGGATGTCGCGACGGTCATGGTCATGGCTGACGGGCGTGTCAACCTGACTACTGTCAAGGGATGTGCCGCGATAAATCGGGATGATGTCGCTGGGGCAACCAAGGCGGCGAATAGATTGCTATGAAAGTGATCGACTTCCCGTACTACACCCCGCCTTTCAGGGAGTACAATCCTGCTCAGGCGGCGGTGATTCCGCACATTGCAACGGACACCAACCTCGTCATATCCTTCGCAACCGCAGTCGGTAAGTGCGTTGCTGGGGATACTAGAATCCACATGGCCGATGGAACATTCCAGACGGTGGGTGGGTTGTATGAAGCTGGCGTGAGGACGGCAAGGGTCTTGTCTGTTAATGAGTCGATGTCTGTCGAGGGGGCCGACGCCATAATTGTAAAGATGACGCCACAGAAACTTCTTGGAGTTGCAACTCAATCTGGAGAATGTGTTAAGGTCACGCCAGAACATCCATTTTTGGTTAAAAACGAAAACGGGATTGAGTGGATTTGCGCAGATAAAGTAGGTTTGGGAGACTTTATAGCGACTCCAAGGTGTTTGCCGAGTCCCGCTGGTGCCCCTGGGATTGACGTTTTGGATTTCTTGAAAAATAGTCTTTATTCTCATGTTTTCTGCTCGGATTTAATTCGGATTGTGGCAAAAAGGGGAAATGTGAGAAGGTATGCTTCGAGGGATTGGTTGTCATCGTTCTTGGGGGTAAAAAAGTACAGGGTTGCGAATTGGATGGATAATCGTCGAATGCCATCCTCGATGTTGTTTAAGATTGTTGACGCGGGGTTGGCTTCTTTGCCTGCTCCTCTCAAATTGTTTGGTTCTAATTCTGATATTAGCATTACGATTCCAACTAGAATAACGAATGGAATTGCTTGGTTGTCAGGTATAATCGTTGCTGATGGACATATCGACACAAGGCTCGGTGTCCTGAAAATCTTCAAAGAAGATGACGAGACTCTAAATCGTGCTGTTTCTGAGTTCAAAACTGAATTTGGGTTGGATTCCAAGATTGTCAGAGAAAAAAGTGGATGCAGATACGTTTTGGTTCATAGTAAGGTTTGCTGTGAGTTTTTCGAGTGGCTTGGAATCCCGTCTGGGAAGAAATCTGACATTGTTTCAATTCCAGATATTATCTTGAGGCAGGAAAATGAAATTTTAAGAAGTTTTTTGTCTGGACATACTGGGGGTGATGGCTGTGGTGGGCGTGTTATAGAGATTGCAACTGACAGCGAAGTGCTTTCGTTTCAGATATCGGCTGTATTGCGGCGGTTCGGTATTATTTCTTCGAGGAAGACGAAAGTTGTATGTGGAAAGAAAAGGTATCGAGTCTGTATTTGCGGTAAGAAGATGTTGGAAAAGTTCTTGTCTGAGATCGGATTTGGGCTAAAACGGAAAGACCTCGCAACAAGAGAGTATTTATCCGGCATGGCGACTGAGAATACAAATGTGGATATTATTCCATTTGCCTATAAGGAGATATCCGCTGTAAGTGGTTGTGGCGTTTCGACACGGGAGATGTCTGATTCAGTGAAGAATGTTCTATTTGGCAGAAGAGATCATTTGTCTAGGCGTAAAGCTATTGAGCTTTTGGATATTGTTCCGACGGGGAGTGAGGCTTTTTCTGCGACTGCTGATCTGAGACGGCTTTGCAATGGTGATTTGATTTTCAGAAAAGTTATTGCCAAGCAATCACTAGACGTTGAAGATACCTACGACCTATGCGTTCCTGGTAACAAAACTTTTGTTGCTGAAAATGTCGTAATTCACAATACGGTGCTTGCGGAGTGTGCTTTCGGGTATGCAGGGGTGTGTGCGCCAGATGGCACCGTGATGTATGTCTGTCCTTATCGAAGCATCGTACAGGAAAAGGTAGCGGGCTGGAAAGACGGGCATGAGTTCGGGGTAAAGGGAATTGCCGTGAGTACGGGGGACTCCAAGGAGGGCGTGGATGAACACCTGTCTGCGTGGCTTTCCGTGATGACCTTGGAATCCTTCGACTCCAAGCTGCGCTCAACGCGGTGGGAGCGGGTGTTCGGGAAGGTCTGCTGCTTGGTGATCGACGAGGCGCATGTGATCGGTCAGGCAGATCGCGGGGCGGCGATGGAATCGGCGATGATGCGGTTCACGCAGGTCAACCCGCAATCCCGCATTATCCTGTTGTCAGCGACGATAGGTGATCCCAAGCGGCTTGCGTCGTGGCTGAAGTCGTTGAATGGGAAGCGTACGCGTTGTTTCAAGTCTGACTGGAGGCCGACGGAGGTGGAGGTGGAGGTTATCCCAGTGGACAAGGGGGAGTTTGACAAGGAGGTTGTCAGGATCGTGGCTGAACACGTCGGGCTGAAGACCATTGTGTTTGTCAATTCAAAGCGGTTCGGGGCTGCCCTTGTCAAAAGCATAAAGTCACTCGGGGTTAGGTGTGCTTTCCATAACGCATCGGTGAAGCACGGGGTGCGGAAGAAGATCGAGGACAGTTTTTCCGCTCACGCCTCTGGGCTCGATGTTATCGTGGCTACCTCCACGTTATCGGCGGGCGTGAATCTTAAAGGGGATTAGGCAATGGCTGATGTTGTCATAGTTGCGGGGGTCACGAGGGGGCGGAGCATGATCCCGTGTTCCGAGATCAAACAGATGTGTGTTGGATTAGGCACTCCTGTTTTTATTTCTGGTGAAAAAACATTCAGTAAGAAAGCATCCGAAGTTATTGTTGGGGATATGGTGGTTGGAGTAAATGAGAAAACAAGAAAGACCGTTGGGGGTATGGTGACAAGGGTGTTCTCAAGAAAGGGAAACGCCAAAAGAGTGTTTTTGTGTAATGGTGCGGATGTGGTGTTTGGTAATCATCCAGTGATGTTGTGGGATGGGACATGGGTAAGTTCCGACGAATTGCGAGTGGGGGATAAAGTCTGTGTGGTTGCTTCTTCCGATCATCAGTCTGGGATACTATCGTTGAGAGAAAAAATAGAAAGCATATTGGGTAAAACAGGGTGTTATTGCCGCGTCTACGGGGAAGATTTAATCTCACTTAAAAATAGAAATGTAAAGGAGTTGGCCAAACTATGTGGGATTGAAGACAAGTCGGTTTACAAAATGAAAAAGACTGGGGTGATGAAAATCGAGACAGCACTTGCTGCGGGTTTCAGTGTAAGGTACTTACGTTCCAAGAATGGAAGTGAAATGGACTTGGAGTCGCTAAACTATAAAGAGCTTCCTTGGGCCTTGGGTCTGATTGCATCTGATGGAAACGTAAGATGCGAAAAAGAATGCACTTTATTTCGAGTGAAACTACGAGATAGAAGTATGGTTGAGCGTTTTTCAAGTATATTCAGAGAGTCGGGGTTTGGGAACGCTCGGGTGGTCCACCGTCCTGTTTGCGGTAAATCGTATTGGGAGTGTTGTGTTAGTTCTTTTGCTTTCGTGACTATCTTGGTTGCACTTGGGATCACCCCAAATAATAGTCGTGTGTTTGATTTGTCAGCGTTTCTGGAGTTGAATCGCAAAGACAAATTAGGATTCTTGTCTGGATTCGTAGATGGAGATGGAAACTTCGATGGTAAGAATTGCCGTGTTAGAATCTGCACTGCAAGTAAGACTGCTGCATACAATATGAGAAATATGTTTTTGTCTTCTGGGATTTATGCGACGGTTGGAAAGTTTTCTGGGAATGGTCATGTGTTTGGGTATTCATGTGATACGACACACTACGTGGTGACTGTGGCGAAAAAGGGGGATGTAATCAGGTTTTCAGAAGAATGCGGACTTTCATTTAAGATTCCAACAAGCATTAGGACGGCTAGAGCGACTAGACCTCTGATTGGTGACTGTTTTTACACAAGGGTGAAACGTATAGAGGATATAGGAAATCAGGATTTGATAAATTTCTCTGTGGCTGGCTTAGAAACATTCATTTGTGATGGAATTGTCACTCATAATTGCGGACGGGCGGGGCGCGTACACGGGGGGCGCAAGAGCAGGGCGTTTGTGCTGTCTGACGTGGAGAACGTAGAGGCGGTTGAAGCGGGGCTGGTGTCTGATGCTGGGCTTGACATATCCTCCAAGCTGCACGGGGCTGAATCCGTGGGGTTCCACGTCCTGCCCTTATTCTGTTCTGGGTCGATTGTGGATCAGGCGGGGATAGATGCTTGGTTCGCAAGGTCATGGTCTGCGTTCAATGGGGGCAGGATAGATGCAGACAAGGTGATAGCCTATCTTGTGGAAAGCGGGGCGTTGGTTGATGAGGATGGGGTGCTGGCTGTGACGGATGTCGGGCGTGCGGCTGCTGCGTTCTATTTCCCACCTGATCATATTGCTGCGTGGCGGGAAGGGTTTTCAATCCTGTTTGATACAGGGAATCAGGACAGTGACGCAGGGATGGCTTGGGCGATGGGGCTTGCGCCTGTGTCCGCCGTGCTTGATGAACGGTTTATTCCAATGATCGCTACGGCGCGGGAGATGCTGCCCCCAGACCTAGGGCTGGTCAAGGGCAATGTCTTGTCTTATGCTTTGTGGTGTGCGGCGATAGGGCTGTTTCCTGCCGGTCAGATGCGGTCGGTGGTCACGGTGATGCAGGGGGACTGCGGGCGTATCGTTTCGGCGATGAAAAGAATAATGCCAGACCGGGCGGGGTACTTTGACGAGGTTTGGCGTAGAATAAGCCGTGGGATGACAAGGGAGGTTTCAGAGCTATGCAAGATTCAGGGGATGACAAAGGGAATGGCTCGGTGGTTGTTGTCCGTCGGGGTCGAATCGGTTTCGGATGTTGTCGAGCTTGGGCCTGATCTCATATCCGAGTTGGATGATGAGGGAGCGGAGCGGTTTCAGCAGGTTATTGATTTTGCACGGAGGGGTATATGACGAAAGAGATTGTTGAGGCGGTCGGGGGGAGGGTGCATCCGTTGCAGAAGTTCATGGCCATAATGGATACGGTAGCTGAACAGTTCAATGTGGCGGAGGCGACGGGGGTGTCGAATGCACTGGATGAGCTTCGGTCTGCGATAGAGAAGCACGTCCTAGACACAAGTTCGGGCGGCGACAAGAAGCTGCGGATGATAGACATGGAGAGGCGCAAGTTCATTGCCGTGTTCAAATCAAGATACCTGCAATTGACGGATCTGGAGTTCACAAAGGCGGTGACACCTGCGGATGGTCGGCTTATCGGACAGATCGTTGCGTTGCTGCATGACAAGGGTTTCTCCGTGAACGATTACCTATCGTGGTGCTTCGAGGTGTTTTACACGGAGAATCCAAAGTTCTGTCCCCCGTCAATCAAGCAGGCATGTAGTTCCTTCGTGCTGGACAAGTTCTGGTTTGAACACGCATCGGCAATCAAGACAAGGCGGGAGGAGGCGACGCGCAAGGACATAACCTTTGATCTTATCAACAGGGGTCGGGCCTTGATCAGGGCAAGGCCGAATAGCGTCAAGTGGGTTGAGTCGATCAAGGCGACATTAACGGATTTCCGCGATGGGCGTATAATGCTTGATGAGTTGAAGAAGCGTATAGTGAAATGTGAAGGCATACTGGAGAAGAAGATACAGGAACAGGCGTTGGCGGATCAGGAAACAAACAAGGCAGAGGGCGAAAACAAAACAGAAGCAGAATAGGACGGTGGGATTATGGCGGGACTTAGCGAGGTGGTTAAGAATGTGATGGAAGCGTGCGAGGATCTAGGGGATGTCGAGATCTCTGGGATCAAGCTGGAATCAGCGGATTCACGGCTGCTGGACGTGGGGGAGATGGACTTGGATCGCCATGTTGCGATTCAGGCATCGGCGATAGCATATTTCGGGTCGCTCAAGAAGGAGGCTGGGCGTCGTCTGGCTGCGGTTGAGCGGGCGTATGATCGGTGGCAGAAGAAGAAGTACGTGGAAGCCCGTGCTGTCGCGACAAATCTTTTGGGCAAGACGTTGAAGGTGGAGGATGTCAAGGCGCAGTATCTGATTGACAACGAGCAGGAGATTGAGAAGTGGGATGCGAGGATGGAGCAGGTTCAGGCGGAGGCGGATACGCTGGACGTTTGGTATGAGGCGTGGAAGACCAAGGGGTTCAGTCTGCGGGAACACGTCCAGCTTGATAATGATGAGCGGTTCTCGCCGATGTCGATTCCTGCGGTGGATTCCGCAAGGGTGGCGTATAATAAGGCAGGCGGGCAAGATAGCCTGTCGCGGGTCAAGGCAATCATAGCGAAACAGAAGGAGGCATAACAAGGCATAGTAAAGGCAAATCAAAGGCAGTATGTGTATTAAGTGTATCAGTGTGTTTAGTGAAAAGTGAGGTTGTATTATGAGCGTGTTGGATAAGATCAAGAAGTTGAAGGAGTCGCAGAAGGCGAGTGGCGGGAACTTTGGGACGACCAAGGGGATTTTTCATCAGTTGAAAGAGGGGGATAGCGTGATCCGTTTGATCGGGGAGCCGTTCAAGGTTGTCACGCATTTCATCGCTCCGTCCAAGCAGGGAAAGAAAACGTCCCGTGGTGCGTGCAAGCCTGATGCGTTCAATGGGGATGACCGTCTGAAATCGACGATCAACTGCCCCGACTGGGATATGGACAAGGAGGAGTTCCGCAAGGATCGCCAATGTCCGATCTGCAAGTTGCAGGACTTGGCTTACGCCGGGCTGCGGGAGAAGCCGACGGGGGAGGACAAGGACTATCTGGAGTCGTTGCGGGACAACGTCAAGAAGTCGATTCGGTACAAGTGGAACATCCTTGACCGTGATGATCCGTATGTGATCGAGGAGAACGATGGGGTGGAGAAGAAGGTTCTCGGGATGAAGATCGCGACAATCGGGCCAGAGGCGTTCGAGGCTATCACTCAAATCTTCGATCAGATGGGCTGTGACATCACGGATGTGAATGACGGTATCGACATCAAGATTACCCGCACCGACGGGGCTCGCACCAGCTACTCCGCAATGGCGGTGATGCATGGCAAGACGGTCAAGGAAACCCCGCTTACGGCGGAGGAACGGGCGTTGAAGCTGCATGACCTGAAGGCGATTTGCGGAAAGCCGATTGAGCCGTCCAAGATCATCGCTGGGCTTCACGACGACTATCGCCAGTTGCTGGAGACGGTTGACTCGGGCGAAGCGGTGGATGACGTCGCGGCTGCGATTGATGACGTGGTCGAGGAAAAGCCTGCTGCAAAACCTGCGACCACGGCGGCTCCTAAGGCTGCAAAGCCAGTTGAACGGGCACCTGTCGTGGCGGATGATGACGAAGATCCTCTGGGGGATGAAGATACCCCTTTCTAGGAGGGGGTTCATCAACGGTTGATCCCGCAAGTGGATTGAACCCCGCGTTGTTTGTCTGTTATGGGGATTATGAGGCGGGGCTTGCTGCGTGTGAGGATTGTCCGATCTCGCCAAAGTGCAAGCTGGAGAAAAAGAAGTAGTGTGTGGGGCGGGGTAAAACCCGCCCCATGTTTCCAAAGATGTGTCTAGGGGGTTATCATGGCTGTTAAGGGTAAGGTTGCTGCGGTGGATGCTCGCGAGGAGCGGTTAAAGAGGATTTGCGGGAAGATCAACGAGGGTGCGTTCGGCGGGGAGCAGAAGGATGCTGTGACGTATCTGGGGAGCAAGGAGGCGGTGCGGCTTGAGCGGTTCCCGTCGGGCTGTCCCGCTCTTGATGATGCGCTGGGCGGTGGCTGGCCTAAGGGTCGGTTCGTCGAGTTGTTCGGAGGCGAGGCAGGAGGCAAGACAACCCTGTCGCTTCATGCGATTTCGGAGCATCAGAAGAAGTATCCCGATGAGGATGTCGCCCTGATTGACACGGAGTTCTGCTTGGCATCAGGAACTCTTGTGTATGATGCGTCGTCTATGGTGTATCGACCAGTCGAGGATATGGTAGGCGAAAGCGTAAAGGTACTTAGTTGGGTTGATGGAAAGATGATTCCTCAGCCTGCAAAAGTCGTCTCTGTCGGGGAACGGGATGTTTATTTGGTTCGGTGTTCTGCTGGGCGTAAGATTCGTCTGACAGACAACCATCGGGTGCTTACTCAGGACGGATATAAAGAGGTGTCTGACTTGATGTCTGGGGATACGATGTTTGTTCCTCGGAAGTTGAGCGAATATAATGGTTCGTCCTTTTTCGTGGATAAGGATCTGGAACTGTATCGCATTCTTGGATACCACATAGGTGATGGCACCGTCGGGTGTGCGGAGGTCGCGACGGTAGACGGTGCAGTTGTCGAGGATCTTCAGTCAATTGCGGCTAAGCACGACTGCGTTGTGACTTTTAATGGTACTTTAGCTCGATTCAGAAAGAAAGACTTGAAGTATTATGATATATCGGAAGACGCGGTTGTAAAGATGTTGGAAGATGGATTGCTCTTGGAGGAGATCGCCCTTGAGTTCGGGTGCAGTCTTGACACGGTCAGGGGTAGGATTAAAGAATACGGACTGGGATCCAAGTACAACTTCAGGCAAAGAGCTGCGGTGGCAAGGAACGAGAGAGATACGAACATACCGAGGTCGGAATCCAAATACTGCGGAGGGATAAAATCGTCGATATATGATTTTCTATCGAAGTTCGATTGCTTTCACAAGTGTTCTGGACAACGGAGGATGCCTATTGGGTTGAATAATTATCAGCTTGTTCAGGTTTTGGCTGGAATGTGGATGTCTGACGGATGCGTGATTGATCCTCACAAGCAACATCGCTGTGCTGCGTATTACTCGACTACTTCAAGAATCCTAGCGATGGACGTTCAGGCCGCTCTCCAGAGGCTTGGGGTGTTTTCATCAATCAGCGAGTATATAAAGCCTCGTGAGGATGGCGATGGATACCATGATGTTTCATACAATGTTTACATCAGAGGTCGCGAGGATTTGGCAAGATTTGCGTCTTGCGTCAAGTTGTCTGGATACAAGCGTGATAGGATTGACTCGGCACTAGCATATGTCGCTCCGAAAAGTGCGGTGAGAGATGGGAAAGATCTTATCGGAGTCGAAGTGGTAAGTGTCGAGTTGGATGGATCGTCTCAGACGTTTGATGTCTCCGTTGCAAATCCGAATGATGAATGTCAGAACTTTCTTGCAGAGGGTATGATTGTTCACAATTCCTTCGATTCGGAATACGCCTCTGCAATCGGTGTTGACACGCGATACCTTGTTGTGTGCCAGCCAGAGTCGGGGGAGCAGGCTTTGAACGTGTTGAGTCAGCTTATCAACGAGGGAGTAGGGCTTATCCTTGTTGACTCCGTGGCTGCGCTGACAACGAGGAGCGAGCTTGAAGGTGACATTGGGGATACCAAGGTTGCGGAGCAGGCGCGGTTGATGAGCGGGGCGTTGCGTCGGTTGACGATGGAGGCGGGGCGCAAGCAGGCTACCGTGTTCTGGACTAATCAGGTTCGGGACAAGATCGGCATTTCGTATGGTGACAAGACCACGACCCCTGCTGGGCGTGCGTTAAAGCACTATGCGTCTATCCGTGTCAACGTCTCCCGTATCGGCTCGGTCAAGGAAAAGGTGGGCGGGGAGGAAGTCATTGTGGCAAACAAGGTCAAGGTTGACGTAAAGAAGAACAAGACGGCAAGCCCGTTCCGTCAGGCGGAGTTTTTCATTGCGTTCGGACACGGGATTGACGAGGCGTCGGCGATTCTGGACTCCGCTCTGGACTGCGGGGCGATTGTCCGCAAGGGTGCTCGGTTCACGATGACTACGCCCGCGGGTGATGAGGTGCTTCCCGTCGGTCGTCAGGCCGTGCTTGATGCGATCCGGGCAGACAAGGTTCTGAAAGACAGGGTCATGGCTGCGCTGGTTGCCAAACGGAATACGGCTGAGCCGGTTGAGGATGAGGGAAAGCCCGTTCGAAAGGGTAAGCCCCAGATCGACGATCCAGACGGGCCTTTGGGTGGAGGGGACGAGGAGGCGGTTGAGGTGGACGAGGTCTAATGAAGGAGGGGCGATGAGCAAGTGGGCAGAATTGCCGTTTGAGAATGTTGAAAAGACGGAACAGACAGGTCAATGCTACGGGGATGTTGCTGATTTGTCATTCCTTGAAGGAAATACTGTAGTCAGGATTGGGTACTTGGATCAAACGGCCCTCAAGCCAATAGATCGAGTGTCGGGGGGGGTTGCGATTGACTATCAAGAGGGGAATAAAATCAAGCGGGTTGTGCTGGGTACGAATGACTACGGGCTTTCGATTGAGTGGAAGGGGATTCTCGGCAAGACGCCAGAAGCCAGTCTTCGTGACAAGTGCGCCAATGCGCTTGACGCTTTGTGTAGTCAAAACATTAACTTAGTTGACCTGCCATTGCGCCGTGGGTACGCGTTCGTGGGGGCGAACGGGAAAGAAATCCTGTTCTTAGACTGCTTTGACTTGAAGCGAATGGGCAATCAGGTCAGTCAGCACTTCGCCGCTTCAACCCGTAGTGTGCTTATGGCTTTGGAATCAGTGACAGCATGGACGAAGAAATCGTGAGTGCGACCTTTGATCATCACATGGGGGAGATGAATCCTGTTTTCGTTCAGGTTTTATCTGCATCGTTAATGGCGACATTCAATCGACCATGTGTGATCTGGGAACCGTTCTCTGGGGCGGGCAGTTTCCGACAAGACGTGAACCTTGTCGGGGGCTGCTCCCTCCTTCACTCCTCCATCGACGACTATGGCGACTGGTGTCGCAGGCATAATGTCTGTGCTGCCCCGCTGGGTAGTAAGGTTGACGGGGCAATCGTTCATCCTCCCTACTTCCTCTCTGGGTGTGGCAAGTTGCAATCGGGGTTAGGATTCGTCGGTTCGATTGAGGACTATGCTGTCCAGTTGCGGTCTGCTTTTAAGAATATCGTTGATAGTGTCAATGATTGCGGTGGTATCCTAGTGGTGTGTCAGGACTTTTTTAAGAACGGAAAGATTGTTAAATATAAAGACCTGTGTGTAGGGGCTATGGAATCAATCCAAGGTGTCAAGTTTTGCTGTCAAGTTTCTGGCATACCCGACACGGGGTTTTTGTATATGAAAAAGGGGGCGTGATGGGGAACATACGTTTGGGCTTGGTGGGCGCGTCTGGAACGGGTAAAACAGCTCTGGCTGTCAAGCTGTCGTCTGCTCTGTCTATCCCCTGTTTGATGGCAAAGGACGTGACTGGGGCGATCCTGACACGCGACGGCTACGACTATTCATCGGGGGAGCAGGTGGAGAGGTTCCTTGCGCACATGGGGCGGCAGAACGAGATGCTGCGCAAGACGATGGAGCAGCAGAGCGGGGAGCAGTTCGTTGCGGATCGAACCGTCCTTGACCTTGCTGCGTATGTGATGGCGGAGATTCACGGGGAACAGAACTCTGGGGCTGTCCACAGTATGTTCGAGACCTGCAAGGTCAATGTTTCACGGTACACCCATATTTTCATGTGTCCTTGGCGGGAGGGTCCGATAGCTGCGAACAACAGGCGGACGCTTGATCCGTGGTATCAGCGGATGATACACATGATCGAGGTGGGGCTGCTGGTTGAATGGGGTTGTCACTACACGGTGCTGAAGGCAAAGACAGAGGAGGCGCGGTGCGAGGAGGTACTGGGGGTCTTGCGCAAGCATGGGGATATTCCAGAGTTGCCGTGAAACGTGGGCGGTGGCGTATAGTAAGGCCAAAGGGGGATAGGATAGAATGAAGGCTTTATTTTATACAGATGCGCACTTGTCGGGGCAGACTCCTCGACATCGGGTTGACAACTATCAGGAAACCGTGGCGATGAAGCTGCGGGAGCTGTACGAGGTGGCGGAGCGACAGGGATGTGACTTCGTGTGCTTCGGCGGTGACTTTTTCCATACCCATCGGATATTCAGCTACGAGGTTATCTCCAGCGCGATGGACGTGCTTTGCAAATCCAAGCTGAAAACATATATGTGTCTGGGGGAGCATGACCTGTATGCCCACAATCCAAAGTCATTCCCTACGTCCACGCTTGCGTTCATGCTTCGGCATTGCGGGAACGTGGAAATCCTATGGGAACCGAAAGAGGTATCGGGGGTCGTGCTTTACGCCAAGCATGAGTGGGAGACAATGGACGCGGCGATGGCGGTCAAGGTCAACAACAAGAAGCCGTCCATCCTCCTGTGTCACGAATTGCTTTGCAACAAGAAGATGCCGTTTGATATTATCAACGTCAACGATCTTACCAATTGCCCTTACGACATTGTACTGTCTGGGGATTTGCATGACGGGTTCGGGGTGACTAAGGTGGGTAAAACCACGTTCGCAAACCCAGGGTCTCTGGTTCGGCGTACGACGGCTGATGCTGGACGTTGGCCGCAGGCGGCGATAGTCGAATACAACGGTGTCGGGTTTGACGTGAATTATTACCGCTTGGCCTGTCCTAAGCCAAGTGGCGAGGTGTTCGGGGAGACGCTGGCGGAGGTGATGAAGGATAGTGTCACGTCGGTGCAGGCATCCTCTGCGTTCGCTGATGGGTTGCTGGAGCTGGAGGCGGAATCGTCGGATGTACATGAGCTAATTGCAAAGGCTGGTGTTCAGGCGGGGCTATCGCAGGACGTCTTGAAATACCTTGCCACAAAGAAGGGTGATGAGCAATGAGACGACAGGACGTGATAGACTGTTTGATTTTATCTGGGTTCAAGTCTTACACAATAATCGTATGGGCGGATGATCGCGGGGAGGCGATAGAGGAGTTCTATCAGGCATCGAAAACGAGCTCCCCTAACTACTGCCTTTGTGGTCCCGCCGTGGACAAGCCAGAGAGTGTGGCGTTTTTCTGCAACAGGATTCCATCGGGCAGCAAGGTCTATATCTGTCCCGTGTACAACTTCTCGTGGGGCAAGGGTATTCAGTTGAATCCCGCATTTGTCAGTCCTGCGGAGCGTCGCGGGGGTGATGTTTCTGGGTTCAGGTGTGTTTATGAATGCACGGGGCCGCTGGAGGGGGATTGCTACGGGCAGGCTGCGCGTCGGGTTGCCGCTGGCAAGCGTGTCTATAACGGGATACGCACGACGCTGAAGACAGGGCTATTCTATGATGCTGTCTTGCATCGGAACGGAACGCCTGATTTCTGGCTTGTAGACGAGACCTCGTTCAACCTGTACTTCCCGCATACCGAGTCGCATGTCAAGGAGGCGGCAAAGTGTGTCCCCGTCGGGGTAAGGAACACGAGGGAGTTCAAGCGGGCGTATGATGTTCATGGTGATTCCCTGAATGTCATGGTCACATCGGATAATCTGATAGGGTCAAAATTATTCATGGCGTTCTATAATGTTTTCGGTGGCACCCTTGCCGTAGGGGTAAGCAAGGCAGGGATGGAGACAGCGGATTACGTGTGCCATGCCGACGCGGTGTACGAGAGGATTCAGTGATATGGCTGGGTTAGGTGAGTTGTATGACGGGCTAGGGGTCGCTGCTGCGGATAGGATCGTTAGGGAAAAGAATGTCCTGCTGGTGCTTCCCGACTCCAAGTTCGATGTAAAGCCAGTGTGTGGGGCGTTGCAGGTGTCACCGTGGGAGGTGTCGGTGACGTGGCCTAAGGCGCAGGTGACGCTGGGGCAGGAGGTGACGGAGCTAAAGCCACGATTCGTCTTGCAGGTGGGCTGTCAGCTTGATGATAGTTTCCCTTCGGTCGATGATGTTTCCAGCATTGGAAAGAGCATCAGGAAACAGGTCACGCCTGTTCTGGCTGATCTGTTCGTCAATCTGCATCACCATGATGAGTACAGCATCAAGGACGGTCTGGGAACGGTCAAGCAGCTTTGCAAGGTTCTAAATGCCCAGCGCAGGTCGTTCTGCTGCGTCACGAACCACGGGTCGGTAGGGGGATGGATCAAGCAGTACAATGCCTGCCAGAAGGCGGGGGTCAAGGCCGTTTTCGCGATGGAAGCGTACGTCAATAACGTGCGTGATGTCAAGTCGGTTGACCACGATGTAGCCCGCAAGTCCTGTCACCTTGTCTTGATCGCGAACAACATGGAGGGGTTCTACAACATCATCAGGATACATAATGACGCCCAGTTGAACGGGTTCTACTATGTCCCAAGAACGACGTGGGATGCCTGCAAACGGTGGGGCAAGGGTGTATCAGCATCTTCCGCTTGTTTGGGAGGTGAGATACCTAGGCTTTTGCTGACAGGACAGAAAGACAAGGCGCGGGAGGTGTACGAGACGTATGCCGCTGCGTTTGATGAGTTCTTAATAGAGTTGCAGCTTATCGAGTACGAGGGGCAGCGGGTCGGGAACAGGGCGTTGATCGAGTTTGCGCGGGAGGTCGGGGCTCCGCTTATCCTCGGCGTTGACAGCCACTACTTGGAACCGCAGGGTGCTGATTCGCATGACCTGATCATGTGCATCAGGCAGAAAAAGACGCTGAATGACAAGACAGGAAAAGATGATGTCTGGAACTTTGACGTTCGGAACCTTTACTACAGGAATGCCGATCAGGTGCTTGACCTGTTCAAGAATGGCTATGTGGGGCGTGACGGGAAGCAGTATGCGCCGTTCTGCGATGATGTGTTCACGAAAGAGGTGCTGTGGGAGGCGATGCGCAACGGGCGGCGTATTGCTGTGGGGGCGGAGGACATAAAGCTGGATTCATCCGTAAAGCTGCCAAAGCTGTACCCAGATGGGGAGGACAGGCTTAGGGCTATGGCGCGTGCTGCGCTTGACAAGAAGATTCCAGATGCGTTGCCGATCTATCGGGAACGGCTTGAGCACGAACTGGGGATCATCACAAAGCTCGGATGGGCAGACTACTTTTTGATGGTTGAATTGTTGGTAAGCGAGGCCGTGTCGAGGTTTGGAGATTTTGCAGTAGGACTGGGTCGCGGTTCGGCGGGTGGCAGCTTGGTGTGCTACGTACTAGGCATTACAGGTATAGACCCGTTACGGTACGGGTTGTTGTTTGAACGGTTCATTGACGTGTCCCGTGGAAACGTATTCGCGTGTGAGTTCAAGGCATAAGGGGGCTGGGAGTGGATACGATACAAGAAGTAAAAAGTCGATGCGATCAGGCTTTGTCCATCAAGGGGCTGACGGGGCAAATGTATCAGGATCGGTTGGCAGAGGAAATCGAGGACTTGGGAAAGTGGCAAAAGAGCCGTGGAATTGATAAGGCTGGAGACTTGTTGCGGGATGTAGGCGGAAAACCAGCATCCACCAACCAGTCTGGTTCGCTGTGCTTGTTCCTGCTTGGGTTGTCTACTGTTGATCCCGTTCAAACGGGCATCGGAATAGTTCGTGAAAAGATCGTTCATGGGTCGTGTCCCGATATTGACACGGATTTTGACCCGAGAATACGGGATGAGATAAAGAAGTTTGTCGTATCAAGGTTCGGCCAGGACAACGTGTGTTCTATCGGGAGTTATCAGACGTACAAGACACGGGCAGTAATCCTAGACGTGGTGCGGGCTTTAGGGCATGATGTAAGCGAGGCGATGGATGTGACAAAGGTCATAGACCCGCTGAAAAGTTTTGATGATGACGACGAGGGCGGTGGGGAGAGCAAAGTCGATGACATGGACTTTGACGACGTCTGCAAGCACTATGAGCCGCTTCGGTTGTATTTCGAGAAGTACCCAGACGTTCGGGAACACGTCGAGATTCTGCGGAATCAGGTAAAGAACATGGGAAAGCACGCGGCGGGGATGATCATATCTGATAGGACGTTGAAGGATATGATTCCAGTGCTTTATGATTCCCCGTCAGACGAGAACAGGCAGGTCATATCGGCGTGGGCGGAGTCTGGAAGCAATGAAGAACTTAGTAGTGTAGGTCTCGTCAAAGTAGATCTCTTGGGACTCTGCCTAGCTGAAGACACCTTGTTAAAGACTGACTGCGGCAACGTACCGATTAGAAGCGTAGACGGGGTTAAGATCGCTTACCTTGACAGATTCGGTGCTGAACGGTTTTCGGATGATTTTCTTTTGACGTTCACGGGGGAGCAGGATGTGTTGGAGATTGAGTTTGAAGACGGAACTACAGTTAGCTGCTCTCCTGATCATCAATGGTTTGTTGTTGAATAATTATTTTATATTCACCCATGTTTGGTTTGGTTAAACTTGAAATCAATCTTAACAGAGGCAATATGAATATCGAGACATTCAAAGCAAACGTAAAAACCCTTGTTGACGCTGGTGTTTTAGTTCAGCAGGAAACACTAGGCCATCAAAAGACATTTAAGGAAGTGTTAAAAGCAGTAGGAGACGTACGGAGTATAGACGATTCAGACTATGTTGTCTCTAAGATTGACGCAAAGCCGTATTGCCTGGCGAATGGTAAGTTTGAGAAACATTTAAGAACCCACAATCTAACTAAACTTCAATATCTAAAGTTGTGTGGTTTCACCCCTCCTATCGGGTATGTTGTTTCTAAAAAAGAGTTTGGAGGTAAGTCGTCTAAGGAAAAGATAGGGAAACTTCCAAACGGAGCAGATCTGTACTTTGCCTATCGAGCCGTGCTTACTTCGGTTTCAACAAGCGTCGAATCAATGATGATGTTTTACGGAATGAGCGCAGAGGACGCTGAAAAATATAGGGTTGCCAGATATGAAAGACATGCCATAAACATGCGCGGTGATAAAAACCATTCTTACGGTCGACGCGGGTTGAATGCACACTGCTATAAGCCATTTGCAGAATCAGACAATCCAATTGGAAACATGCGAATCGACACCCAATCTCGTATCTCAAGAAAAGTCTTACAGTGGGCCGCCGACAACGACATAGACACAGATGACATGGCGGCTCTAACTGAAATGTATCATTCAGAGCTTTTCCGCAAGATTCACCGAGCTAAGGGGGTTGAATATCAGCAGGCTTATGGCCTTGACACTATTGAACAGGGTGTTTTCAAGTACAACCAAGAGAAATCTAAAGCCTTCTATGACCCGAAGAAACTTTTTGATGCTTGCATGGCCGTTATAAACTCAACTGGAACGGATGCGGATAAGGAACTGGCAAAGGAACTTGCGAGGGAGGGTAAGTGGGAAAGTATTATTGCTTTGAGATATGCCGTTTCTGGGTTTTGTGGTTATAAGGGAAGAACCGAGTATTTGTCACCGACGCGTGGTAAGTTCGCGCTTCGGTCAAAGTTGGAAAAAGGATTTCTCTATATGGCGGACAGGTTAGACTGTGTTTCGTCAATTTTTTATGAAAAAACACATCTCAGATATGAAATCAACGGTGAGTTGCACTATTATTACATAGATTTTGACGTTATTCTGACTGATGGCAGGCGTGTCCTTGTTGAGGTGAAACCCAATTCGCAGTGTTCCATTCCAGAAGGAATTGTTCTGTTGAAAAAACAGGCGGCTGAAGAGTATGCTAGGGCGTATAATTGCAAGTATGTGTTCATAACCGAAAAAGATATGAGGTACAACCTTGTCAAAGACAAGCTGTGTCGTTAAAAGGGCGAGTGAGTTAGGTGTTGGTGGTTGCTTGAAGACTACAACTGGGGAAAAGCGGATTAAAGCAATTCGTTATGGTGGGCGGCGGCGTTGCTTTGATATAACCCTGCTTAGAGACGACGGGTATCTTGGTGAACCCAATTTCATTCTTTCAAACGGGCTGGTTTCGCACAATTGCAATCTTCAGGTTATCTCTGATTGCATCGCGATGATCAAGGAGGATACGGGGGAGGTTATCACGCGGGAGCAGATTCCGATTGATGACTATGATGCGATCAAGAAGGAGGGGAAGAAGGACTTCACGGGGATTTTCCAGATGGAGAACCCTGGGATGCGGGAGGTGATTCACGCCGTGGGGATTGAATCGCTTGCTGACATTGCCGCCGTGACCTCCCTTATCCGCCCTGGCCCCCGCAACATGGGAATGGACATGGAGTTCGCGAAGCGCAAGAACGGGGAGTCGTATGATGCTATTCCCGTGGTTGCTGAAATCCTGAAAGACACCCACGCAATCCTGGTATTTCAGGAGCAGTGTCTTTCTGGTGACACTTTTGTTTTAACAACCGATGGGTATCGCAGAATTGATGAGATTGTGTCATCCAATAAACCATATTCCGTCCTTTGCCTGAACGATGATGGAGATGTTGTTGAGCGAGATGTTGTTGGGCGTAAAAGAACAGGGCGTAAAGATACGGTAAAGCTCACGCTAGAGAATGGATATTCTATCACTTGTACGCCAGATCATCGGGTTTTGACGCACAATCGTGGGTGGGTGGAGGTTCAGTATCTTGACACGGAAGACGACGTTGTTTGTTATGGTTTATCAGTATAGTTATTTTTATTTTATATTTCCTGTTATAGTATAACTAAACAGGAGGTATTATGAAGTGTTTATGGTGTGATAAAGAATTAACAGATAAGCAATCTCGTCGTGGAACTAAAACTTGTAACCATAGCTGCTCTGGCAAATACAGGTTCAGGGAATCAAAACGGGAGTTTGTATGTGTCAGGTGTGGGAACACCTACACTAAGAAAAACAATGGGATGCATCAGGGGACCAAGTATTGTGGTCTTGACTGTTATCATTCGGCTCGAAAAGGTGTGTTCTTTTCCGACTCGCATTGCAAAAAGATCGCTGCGGCAAACGTCGCTGAAAAAATCAGGATAAAAGGCGATTTTAAGTGCGATAGGTGTGGAAGATCTTTTACTTCAAACACGTCGCTCCGAGCCCACAAGGCACATTGCGGGCATGTCTTATCTAAGGCTTTTTGTTTCAAATGTGGCAAGTCGTATAATGGGTTGGCAGCATTGCAACGACACCAGATTTGGTGTTTGTCGGAAAACCACGAAGCTCGTGAGAAAATTAAAACTGCTTGCAGAAAGTCTATCAAGGATCGGCTAAAGTCAGGGCTAAGCAAGAGTGTAGATACGAATATAGAGGTTGCGTTTGAAGACGGGCTAAATCGTCTGGGGATAGGTTATGAAAAACAGTATGTGATTAACGGATGCAATCATTCTTTTGACTTTTACATTAAAGCGTATAATACAATTGTTGAATGTGATGGTGATTATTGGCATGGCAATACGGCTAGGTTTCCTGTTTTAACAAAAAGACAGAAACGTCAGCTTCTCATTGACGTGGCCTACGCTGGGTTAGCAGAGAGTCAAGGGTATGTTGTGCGAAGATTTTGGGGAAGCAGAATCCTTAAAGATCTAGATGGGTGTTTGAAGGAGTGTTGTGATGTCTAAAGTGGTTTCTATCGAGGCGGCTATTGTTCAAGATGTATATGACATTCAAGTTGATCAATATCACAACTTTATCGCTAATGGTGTCGTTGTTCATAATTGTATGGTTTTAGCACAAAAACTCGCTGGCATGTCCGCCTCCGATTCGTACAAGCTGCTGAAGGGTGTGGGTAAGAAGATCAAGGCTTTGGTTGAATCATTCCGTGTCAAGTTTGTCGAGGGGTGCAGGCCAAGGATAGAGGCGGGGGAGTTGACGGAGAAGGAGGCCATAGCCGTCTTTGACCTTATAGAGTCTTTTGCATCATACGGGTTCAACAAATCAGTTGACATAGAGGAGCTGGTATGGTGCAACGGGAAACGGGTTGCGATTGGGGATGTTGTTGCGGGTGACGTCGTGCTGGTCAAGGACGGGGATTCCCTAGTTGAGTCAAAGGTTGTTGCAAACCATGACCACGGAAACCTACCAGCATTCAGGGTGACGTTTGACGATGGAAGTTCTGTTGGTTGCAGCATAAATCACAAGTTCGAGACTGGGCGTGGCAAGATACCCGTGTTGGAGCTGACCAATGTGGATGCTGTCTGGCAGGGGATTGGCATATTTGAAGATGCTGTGGATCGGCATTTGCAGGGCAGGCGGGTTGTGACTATTCAAGCCGATTCAACGAGCAGGATGTGTGATTTGGAGGTTGAACATCCAGCCCACAACTATTGTCTGGCGAATGGGCTTGTGAGTTGTAATTCTCATGCGTATGAATACGGTGCTGTGACGGCTGTACAGCTTTGGCTTCGGCATAACTACTTCCCGTACTACATGACCGCGCTGATCAACAACACGAAGCAGGGCAAGAAGAAGCACGGGTCGGAGAACATGATTGTTGACTACGTGAATTACGCTCGCAAGAACGGGGTCAAGGTATTGCCTCCAGACGTCAACAAGTCGGGGTGCGATTTCAAGATGGAATCGGGCTGCATACGGTTTTCCTTACAGCATATCAGGAACGTCGCGTCGATGGCTGAGCCGGTGGCTGCCAAGGCTCCGTTTGCCAGCATCAAGGATTTTGACGACAGGGTGCGGGTGGAGGCGGCGGAGGTCGAGGAGGAGGAGGGATCGGCGCAGCAGGATCTGTTCGGGGCGGTTGTGAAGAAGTCCAAGGGTGCTGGGCGTCGGGTGAACAGGCGTGTGGTTGAGAGCATGATCTACGCGGGGGCACTGGATTGTTTCGGGGAGCGGGTGGAGGTGATGAGGCAGTTCGGGCTGATTCGCAAGATAGACGTATCCGATATTCCAAAAGACGATGCTGGGTGGGAGGCAAAGGAGATTGAGATGGTCGGGCTCTGTATGTCCAAGACCCCGCTGCGGGATGCGATAGAGGATTTGGCCCGTGATAAAAAGTGGAAGATCCCGTCTACTGTAAAGAAGCCTGACAGGATGGAGTTGCTGGGGCGGGTTGACAAGATCAGCAAATCATGGTCTAAGAACGGGAACAAGATGTGTACCGTGACGCTAGGTGATGATGTGTCGCAGATAAAGTTCTATGTTTTCCAAGGGCAGATAGACGATTTCACGCATAACGTGGCGGAGGGGGACTTGATCAGGATCGGGTTGTCGAAGTTCGAGGACGGGGATGCGTTGTTCTATGCTGAGAAAAAGGGATTTGAGGTTGTTAAACTTGAGGGGAGTGTCTGATTATGAATGTTGAATTGCCAGTGACGGAGGAGTGGATAGTATCAAACCTGTGCGGGAATCGGGTTCGATTCTACAAGGCTTTGAAAGCAAAGACGGAATACATCCATGATGGGGATGCGATATTCGAGGCGTCTGGGGTGTTGACGGACGGGGTAAAGACAACGGGGCGGTGGCGTGTGGAGAACGGGGCCTTGTGCCTTTCGGGTGGTCGCTGGATAGATGTGTTTGACGGGTTCGACACTCGGAACGGGGTTGCGCGGCTTACGGGGCGCAACAACGTGGCTGCGATTGTCGGGAAGAACTCTGTTGATTTCGGGGTGCTTGTGTCGACCTGCGAGAAGTACCGATCTGATACGCTTCCCGTCCTGCTTTGCGCGTTGGACAAGGCTGGGGTAGGCAAGGATCATATCAGGGTTGTTTCAAGCGGTGGGAACGTGGAGGCCGACGGATCGGTTGTAGACGTTGACGGGGTGCTGGTAAAGATTGTCAAGGGGAACTGGATGGGCGGGGCTGGCCTTCTTGCCGGCGACCTTGGTTCATATCCTTACTGGCTGATGCTGCATGACACCTGCTCCGTGGACGCTGACCTTGTTGCGCGGATGCAATCTGTTGATCTGGCGTTAAATCCTGACTACGTTGAGTTCTACGATGAGATCGGGGTAATATCGTGCGGGCTTGCGTTGACGATCGCGGAGAACATGCCAATGGTTCGCCGTGATGATCTGATTGTCTCGATAAAGGCGTTCGCCCGCGTCACGGTGCTGGGGTCTGACAATATCGTCCACACGGGCAAGACGAAAGACGTGTATGCAACGGGAACGAAACGGGCGGTCATGGCGAATCGGGCTGGGGTTATCAAGTATGCAGCGCAGTCCATGTCAAAGAACAGACCGTAGGAGGGGGGGGGGTTGGATCCATGAACAGCATAATGTTCAGACGCATAGACAAAGACGCTAAACTTCCTTCGGGAAACCCTTTTCTCGTGTTCTCTATGTCGTTTGCTGACACGGGGGTTGCGGAAAGCATGGTGCGTACGGGAATAGGTCTGGACATTCCAGACGACATCATGCTTGATGTCCAACCCGCGAATCAGGGGCAGTACGTGGCGGGGTGGGAGTTGTCCAAGGAGCGGGGGAACGAGCTTATCCTTCACGTTCGCGGCTGGCCTAAGATACAGGTCGGTGATCTGGTGGCTCGGGTCACGCTGCGGGAGGCGAAGATGGCATCTGTACGGTTTTGCGAAACGGAGTTCAAGGGGGGGGTGTGAGATGAACGTCTTTGGGAAAGTGGTGCGGTGTTCCGTTCAGGTTCGGGAGATTTTTATGACACTGACATTTGAGGCGATCCTGCTGCTGATCATAACCGTTGTCAGCGGGGACAACAAGTATGTTGCCATCACCCTTGCTGTTTGTTTCGTAGTCTGGGTTGTCCATGTTATCGCGGGTGTTGCAATAATTATCATGCAACGTCGAAACAGCCTGTAGAAACTTTCGTGGTCGTGGTGATAGGGGGTTGTAAGCAATGGGGCTTACGTCAACCCGAGGAGATCGCCATGAGTTATGAGAACGCAATCGCCACCCGCCTCCTAGCAACTCATTGTGTCTGTTGTGGGAGAGCCTTAGTCGATGCAATCAGTTGTGAGTTGGGCGTAGGCCCAGAATGTAGGCAGGGGTTCAACGCGGATCTGACCAGCGAGGGTCAGGAGGCGGCCAACAAGCTGGTGTACGAAGCGTCGGTGGCGGCGGTGGCGGGTCACATCGCGGTGGTGCTGGCAAAGGCGGCGGAGGTTCGCGATTTGGGGTTCGGAGAGCTGGCGGGGAAGATGGAGCGTCGGTTTGTAAATTGCGAAATCAAGGCGGCGATCAAGATCGAGGTCGAGGGTAGCACGTACTACGTGACAACGCCCTACCGTCGGGGCAAGGCGGAGGAGTTCATTCAGGCATGGCGGGAGATACCGGGGCGCAAGTGGGATGCCAAGCGCAAGGCCAACGCGGTGCCAGCGGGGAGCAAGATGGCTTTGTGGAAGATGCTGGTGAAGTACTTCCCCGGCAAGTCGGGGGTGGGGCCGAAGGGCGTGTTTCGCCTCCCGAAGGCGGTGGCATGAACCGGTTCAGTCAGGTTGACTTCCTGCGATTGTAGTGGAGTAAGGATCGGACTATGAACCTGTTTGAAGGCAACGTCGTTTTCCTATCCCCAGGGATGAAACAGGTTCTGGACAAGCATCTACGGGAGACTGAAAAGAACGCGTGGTGGGTTGATGGTGTGATTGCTGAGAACAGGGCGATTGTGTCTCCTACGAGATCAAGAAGCCAGTCGGGGCGGTAATTATATCTGATCGGGTGTATAATGCACCTGTCGGGATGGAGACGGGGAGAGTGTAGTTAGTGATTGCCGTACCGCCCTGATCTGCGGGTGATCTGTTGGCGTATGGTGAGGTGTTTAAGGGAGGGTCGTTATGAGAAGGTTGTTCATCGGGGTTCTGGTGTTAATGTCTATCGTTGCTGGCGGCTGCGGGAAAACTGCTAAAGTCGCTGGCACAAGCAAAGCTGATGAGTGGCGGGAGGTTGTGCCTTACAAGCGGGTTGTTTTCCAGTACAAGGCAACGGGTGAATACATGATGACGATTGAGGGGCTGTTGACGCTTGCCGTGAACGATATTGGTGATCTTATCGTGACGGCCAAGACGCAGGACGACGTGGTGTTCAATCATTGCCTCGGGCCTGCCTCCGACCTCACCTACGTCGCTGATGCCTTGCTTAAGACGGATCCATTGCCTATTCCGTACAAGGCGACATTCAGGAGACCAGGAGAGTGAATCGGGTGATGTTCAAGCAGTAGAATGATCTAATTCTTTAGTAATAGGAGATTATGAGTGATTCTGTAAAAAGAGAGATAGAGGTATTCAAGCGGAAGATGCTTGCGGATCGGCTGGCAAAGTGTACGGGACGACAGGCAACTTTCTTCAATCGGATATTCCCTAAAGGAGTGCCGTCGTCGAAACTTGAGTCTGCGATTGACCTGTGTGATCGGACAATCGCCAAAAACGATAAAGAGAACAGGTTGACAGAGGTCAAGCGGATACCGCCGTTTGGACTGGGAAAGGATACGTCGAATGATTAAGCAGATGGAGATATGGGATTTCGAGTCGCACCAGCACACGCTTGTTGACGACATTGATTCTGGCTTGAATTTTATCGTGGGGGAGAGCAACAGTGGTAAAAGCTCGATTATCCGCGCTTTAAGGCTTGTGGCCTACAACCAATTCGATCCACGCAGCGTTCGCGTCGGTGCTACGCATTGCAGGGTGAAGGTCACGACGGAGAAGGGCTATGTCGATGTCAAGCGCGGGGCAAAGCACAATCAGTGGGAGGTGTGCAAGACGGGGGAGGAGCCAGAGTACCTAGACAAGGTTGGTCGGGCTGCTGTCCCGCAAGCGGTGGAGATTCTCGGGCTTGCAATGGTTAAGCTCGGCGACACCGATGTCCCCGTGAACATCATGGATCAGCTTGAAACGCACTTCATGCTGGACAGCGTCGGTGACAAGGATGCCAGCGGGTCTATGAGGGCGCAGATTGTGGACGAGATTTCAGGGCTGTCGGGGATAGAGGGAGTAATCAGGGCTGTGGGGCTTGATCTTAGCAGGGCGGTTCGGGAGGTGAACGAGCTGGAGGAGAGGATCAACGAGACAACGAAGAAGATGCACGATCCCGCATTGCTTGACGCGGAGGTCAGGACAGTGGACATGGCGCAGGCAGTGGTTGCTGATGCTGCGCGGGCGGAGGGGGTGGGTCGGTCGGCGATTGTGTGCGTCCACGATCATACTAGGGTCGCTGGGGAGCTGGCTGCTGGGGAGCATCGGCTGCGGGATATTCCGAACATAGATCATGTCAGGCAGGTCTTGCCAATGATCGGTGACTTTGCGAAGGACTGCGTTGCGGCGTCTGGGCTGTACGATTCGTATGGGCGTGTTTCTGGTGACCTGAAAGTTGCCAATGGCAGGCTGGCCGACATTCCCGATATTGGCTGGGCTGGTTCGACGGCGGACGGGGCACGGGTGTTTGCGGAGACCTGCAAGGCGGGGGTTGCGTTGCTTGAGCAACATGGCAAAAGCAAAAAGATGCTTGAGTCGGCAGAGGCCGAATCGGCGGACTGCCAGCGTCGGTACCGTGCGGGTGATTCCTTGACTGGGCTTGATGCCGTCTTGAATCAGATTCGGTCGGCTGCTGATATAACATCCAGCATCGGGCGGTTGCAGTCCAACTTGGATAAGGCGGTTGTGGAGCTGGGGAAGACAGATACAGCCGTCGTGGCGGCAAAAGAGGAGGTTGGGCGTATAATGAAAACAGTCAAGGTATGTCCGTTGACGTTGGCGGCGGTGTCGGGTGAGTGTTTGAAAGCGGCAAATGGAGGATCGGTATGACTTCGGAATTGGATGCGCAGATGGAACGGTTGCAGCGGGCACGGGATCGGGTTGATTCGCTGGGGCGGGAGCAGAGCAAGATACAGGGAAGTATTGAGCGGCTTCGGGAGCAGATCGGGGAGATGGAGGCAAAGGCGGTCAAGGAGTTCGGGTGTGGCATTGATGCGTTGCCCGCCTTGGTAGAGTCGCTGAAAGAGCAGATCGAGACGAACCTCAAGCTGGCCGAGGACATTCTCGAAGGCAAGGCAACCGTTCAGGTTAAAGCCCCTGTTGCCACGCCTGTGACGCCGATAGTCCAGTCAGGGAAAACCGCAAAGCCTGCTGCACCTGTAGCCAAAACGGTGAAAGTGACAGAGGACGAAGATGACAGCCTGTTCTAATTCTAAAGAGGCCATCAAAAAGGTGTCTGACAAGGTAGGGATGTTTGCGCTTGCAAACGAGCATTGGTATGACACCACGTCGGGGCGGAGGTTGACTGTGACAGTGTATTTCCCGGATTCAGCGACGGTAAAGCAGTTGCGGGATACGCTGTACTGGGCTAAGAACATGGAGCGGGTTGAGCCGTCGGTTGACAACATGGGTGTCATCGTGGATTGCAAGGTGAAGTCTGAAAATATCTGCCACATGATCGAATCATTGGCGGAGTGTGGCGGGTCGTTTGTGGATCCAGAATAAGGGGATAGGTTATGCAACTTGAGTATATATCGGCGTCGCGTCTTGACACATTCCTTCAATGCCAGATGAAGTATTATGCGCAGTACGAAGAAAAACTCCGCGATGACCCCGGCGAGGCTGCCCGCATTGGCACGGCGGTTCACGAGGCGATGGAGCTTGCGACCAATGCGAGAATTGCTGGGGATGACGGGCCGAACTCTGATCCGTTCCATCACCTGCCAGAGTCGCTGGAAAAAGAGAATGTGATGGAGTTCGAGGCGGATGCCATTTCGATGATCAACAACGCGATTGCGTGGGGGTACTTCCGTTCTGTTGGCAACTGCAAGGGGTGTGAGGTTGAGTTCAAGGTTCCCCTGCCTGATGGTACGAATATCTACGGGTTCATAGACCGTCTGGACATCAGCGGCAAGATAGCAGACGTAAAAGACCTGAAGACGGGGAAGCGGGCTTTCGAGGAAAGTGATGTCCCGAAGAAGTGGCAGGGTCGGATTTACAACATCGCCACGAGGGCTTTGTATCCCGAGGTCGAGGAGTTGGCGGTATCGTACTGGGTGTTGAAGCATCGGGTGCAGCGGGCGGTCTATACTGCGGATGATGCTGCGCGGGATGCCGATGAGCTTGTCCAGTTGGGGATGGAGATCGTGGCGTGTGACAACCCGACGATGACGCCGAGTGCGTTGTGCCCGTGGTGTCCGTATGTTGCTTGTCCCCAGCGTGGGGCGTATAAGAAAAAGACCTACGACAATCGGAGGCGAAAGTGAGTCCTGACGGGTTCTGGATGCTGATCCTGTGTCACTTTGCGGGTGATTACCTATTGCAGAATGACTATCAGGCAAAGAACAAGAAGGCTGTTGGGGTGTTCGGGCTTGCGGTATGTTCGTTTCATGTTCTGCTGTATTCTATTCCATTTGCGTTCACGGGCTTGCTGTGGTGGCAGGTCGGGCTGATCTTCGTACAGCATCTGATTCAGGACAGGACGGGGTTTGTAGTCTGGTTCATGCGTGTGATCGGAAAGCGGGAGTTCCTGCAACCTCCGTTCGCCCCGTGGAGTATAATACTGATAGACAATCTGCTTCATATCCTGTGGATTGCGGTAGTGGCAAAAAGTGGTGAGTGGGTTTAAGCGGAGGA